>Ga0115005_10000111_pt1 | contig 55451 bp, 40 predicted proteins | sample ArcOceMetagenome_FD_87163 | JGI IMG/M metagenome (GOLD analysis project Ga0115005, IMG submission 87163) | Marine eukaryotic phytoplankton communities from Arctic Ocean - Arctic Ocean - Greenland ARC118M Metagenome | ecosystem: Environmental > Aquatic > Marine > Oceanic | place: Arctic Ocean... | reverse complement strand
ATCAAAAAGTATTTCTAGATAGCCCGATGGCCATCGCGGTTACCGAGATATATCACCGTTACCAAGATGTTTATAATGAGGAAGATTTAGACGCTATTGAAGATAGTGCTGAGCGTGCGCATAGCCACAACCAAAGCTTACATTCCTTACTGCCGATTTTAAGCTACACAACGTCAACTGAAGAGTCTATTGCGCTAAATAAAGTTGTTAGCGGCGCCATCATTATTGCTGGTAGTGGCATGTGTAACGGAGGAAGAATTCGGCATCATTTAAAACAGAACCTATGGCGCAAACAATCTCACGTGGTATTCGTAGGCTTTCAAGCAATGGGTACGCCGGGACGAAAAATTATCGACGGGGCTACACATATTAAAATGGCTGGCGAGGACATTGTAGTTCGCGCCCAAATTCATACGCTAGGCGGGTTCTCGGCACACGCAAGTCAAGAGCAGCTCATCGGCTGGCTATCGCATTTTACAAAGCCACCTAAGGTTTACCTCGTTCACGGAGAAGATGGCGCTAAACAGGAGTTGCAAAGCGCCATAAGAGAAAAAGGATGGAATGTTACTATTCCACAATTAAACGACACAATAAGCTTTTAACCAGCTTGGGAGTTACAGCCACTGCGTTATTGCTTCGGTCGAAGTGCAAGCTGCCCTTGCTCTACAGTTAGCTGTAAAGGTACCGTTGAAAGCATGCTTACTGCTTTGTTTGCAGGGTCTAAGCGATAAACGGGGTTAGTGGCTAGATAGCCGTTGATTAGCTGCATAAATTCGCCGCTTACCGGTGCCAAGTTACCCTTAAAGCCGCCTGCATCAATGGTGCTGTCGAGCAATGACAGTGAACGCACAAAAATGGCCTTCTCTTCGCTGTCATAGTAAGGCGTGCCTTCCAGCGAAAGGTTCACCTTGGCGGGATAGTTCAACCCAAATGCGCTAACACGGGCCGTGGCGATAGCGCCTAGCTGCACCACGTCTCTGCCATCAGGGCCTATAGTTGCTGTCATGTCCTGCACGTCTAAGTACAGAGGAATACCTGCAAGTGAAGTTCGCTTTTGCAGCTTACTTACTTGGCTATCAAGTACTTGTTCTAACTCGGCATTAGAAACGGTATAAACCGCCAGTTGAGATAGCGTCGCGCAGCCCGCAAGAAGGGTGGCGAAGGCAACAGAAAGTAGAAGTCTCATAAAAGGTCTCTTTTAGCGATAAGTTGTTGAATTACACAGCTAGAGCCTTGGATACTCATGCTGCAACAACGAAGTGCTTGTATTGTACGGGCTCAGGTAAGGAATAAACAATGAAATTGTTAAACCGCTAAGATAGCGGCTTATTCGGGGAATCCATGAGTAGGAGAGAGGAACAAAACTTAACGCTTAAAAAATACTGGGTTGCCAACACTTAATAAAATTGAGTGTATGACCACTGGTGGAATATGTGTAATCGAGAGAGGGTGAGCATGCCGTCATTTATATCTTAAGTTGGGCAGTTTGTCGCAATCAACTTGATTAGTTTTTAGCGACTGTATTACCGTGGCGACCTCGGTTGGGGAGTAGCCTGTTTCCGTTTCAAATGGAAAAGTTTGTATCAACATAATTGGTCACATTACCATGGTACAAACACCTCTTGGTTGGCGAGACCATCGATAAGTCCACGCTTAAAGGTCAGGCGTGTGGATTTGTCGTGGACTCAATTAGCCTGGCCGGAGTTCTAAAACTATGAGTATCTTCGCTCTTATCTTGCTAGCCTTTGCTATGTCAACAGATGCGTTTGCCGCCGCGATTGGCAAAGGTGTCAAAATCAACCGCCCTCATTTAAGTTTTGCCCTTAAAATTGGCCTTTTGTTCGGACTAATAGAGGCAACAACCCCGTTTATAGGCTGGTTCATTGGTCGCGCAGCGTCTTCATACGTTGAAGCATGGGATCATTGGATTGCACTAATCATTCTTTCTGGTTTAGGTATTCATATGGTACTCGAGAGCCTGAAACCTGCCGAAGAAGAGTCAACGTCTCAAAAGCAATCCTTTATTTTGTTGTGTATTACTGCGTTAGGCACAAGCATCGACGCAATGGCAGTGGGTGCAAGTCTCGCGCTAATTGAGGTAAATATTGCTATTGCTGCGACGTTAATTGGAATAGCCACTTTTTCGATGGTAACTATTGGCATTATGTTGGGCAGTGTTATGGGAACATTGATAGGTAAACGAGCAGAGACATTTGGTGGCATTGTGCTTGTTTCGGTTGGTATTTGGATCTTCGCGAGTCACACACTCTAGGGCGTGTTGATCTTTGTTGTGCACTTTTTCAGCAGTTTGTGTGTCATTAAAGACAGTCGCTTATCTTCAAATTGTGATTGTAGAAATTTCTTGTGCGGTATTTAATCGCTAATGCGTAATCACTGACGTGTTAAATTTCATGGGGTTGTTGAGATCGTTATGTTCAGGGGTAATCGGCGCTCTCGTTTTGAGACAGCCTGTTGCCTCGTTGCATCAACGGTGGTTATTTTCTAACTGCGCCATCATAAAGGAAACTGCATTGAATATTTCGTCGATATCGTCAGCGCTTTAAACGATTGACGAACACGTCCTACAAAAACTTTTGCCATAACGCTTCTAACAAAGCAGTATAAGAGCCTCTTATTATTAAAAATAAAAAACACGACAAGGCACTATCTATGGTTTCACAGAGACTGGTTTCTCGGAAAATGGTGGCAGCTTTTGCTATTTGCGCAAGCGCACTTTCTAGTTTCTCGCATTCTGCATTCGCACTTGAAGATACGGTTAACCCTGAACTTTTCGATAAAATGGAGTATCGCTTTATTGGGCCCTATCGCGGTGGGCGTTCGGTAGCGGTTACGGGGGTTGAAGACAATACCAACCTTTATTTTATGGGCACTGCAGGTGGCGGTGTTTGGAAAACCGAAAATGCGGGGTTATCGTGGAAAGCCCTATCTGATAAAACTTTCACAGTGGGCAGTATTGGTTCTATCGCCGTTGCTCCCTCAGATCCTAATGTTATTTACGTAGGTACGGGTGAAGGCCCTATTCGAGGCGTAACCACTAGCCACGGTAAAGGTATTTATAAATCTACTGACGGCGGTGAAACATGGAAACTGGTAGGTTTAGATAAACGCGGTCAAATCCCCAAAATTCGCGTACACCCAACAAATCCCAACATAGCCTGGGCGGCGGTACAAGGCAATATTTGGGGGCCTAATGAAGAGCGCGGTATATTCAAAACGATAGACGGCGGTAAAACATGGCAGCATGTGTTAAAAGTGAATGCCGATACCGGCGCCGCTGACTTAGCAATCGATCCCACTAACCCCAGAATTCTTTATGCCAGCATGTGGCATCACGGCAGAACGCCTTGGTTTATTAAATCAGGCGGTGAGGGCGGTGGCCTTTATAAGTCAACAGATGGCGGTGAAAGCTGGGACAAATTAGAAAAAGGGCTGCCTACGCTTATTGGTAAGGTAGGTGTAGATATTGCCGCGTCTAACCCGAAGCGCCTGTACGCCATTATCGAGGCTGATGAAGGCGGCGTATATCGCAGTGACGATGCTGGTAAGTCTTGGTCGCTTATGAACGGCGATAATATCCTCAAAGCCCGCGCGTGGTACTACAACCACATCGAAGTTGACCCAAACGACGAAAACACCCTTTATGTGATGAATGTGCAGCTGCACAAATCTATTGATGGCGGCAAAACCTTCGAGACGGTTTCGTTACCCCATGGCGATACCCACGATATGTGGATAAACCCTGAAAATAGCTTAAACATGATCAACGCTAATGACGGTGGCGCAACCGTTACCTTCGACGGCGGTGAATCGTGGTCAAGCATTTACAATCAGCCAACAGCGCAGTTTTACCGCGTTATTACCGACAATTTAAACCCTTACTATGTTTATGGTGGGCAGCAAGATAACTCAACCATGGCAACCCCATCTGAAACCTGGGGAGACGGTATGGGAATAGAAGATCAGTTTTCTGTGGGCGGCGGTGAAAGTGCACACATTGCGTTTAACCCAGACGATCCAACTCTTATTTACGCAACTACCATCAATGGTACACTCACTGAATACAACCGCGATACCGGGCTTACGCGCCCCATCATGCCATACCCTGAATATGTGTTTGGTAGAAACGCACGGGATCAAAAATACCGTACCAACTGGAATGCCCCAGTGATAGTGTCAAAGCATGATCCTGACACCGTGTACTATGGCACGCAGATGATCTTAAAAACCACCGACCGGGGTGTGAATTGGCAGGAAATAAGCCCAGACTTAACCCGTGACGAGCCTGAAAAACAAGGGCTCAACGGCGGTCCAATAACAAATGAGCAAGCTGGAGCTGAATACTACAATACGGTTTTCTATATTGCAGAATCAGCGGTTAACAAAGGTGAACTCTGGGTGGGGGCCGATGACGGCAAGCTACATATTACCCGCGATGAGGGTAAAAACTGGAAAGATATTACCCCTCACAAAAAAGAAGCACAGGTAAATGCCATTGAACTTAGCCCTCATGCAGAAGGCAGAGCTTACGTTGCGGTAGCAGGCTATAAGTTAAATGACTACACACCTTACATCTACAAAACCGACAACTTCGGCAAGCGCTGGAAGCGTATTGACGAAGGCCTACCAGAGGACGCCTTTGTTCGCGTAGTACGCGAAGATACAGAGCGCGAAGGTATGTTGTTCGCGGGTACAGAGAGCGGTATGTTTATTAGCTTCGACGACGGTAAACACTGGCAAGAGCTGGACTTAAACCTTCCGCCTGTGGCGATTACCGATATGCAGGTAAAAGGCGATGACTTAGTTGTTGCAACCCAAGGCCGAGGTTTTTGGATCTTGGATGACATTAGCCCGCTACGTGAAGTGCATGAGTCGCTAGATAACGAAGCGCTGTTCCAGTTTGAACCCATTGATGGCATTCGCTTGCTATCTGGCGGTGGCATGACTGACCAGCCACAAGCGAAGAATCCACCGCGTGGCGCAACTTTCCGGTACTATTTGAAGGATGAATTAGAAGAAGAGCAAACGCTTCGTATTGATATATTTAATGCAGACAATGAGTTGGTTCGTACCTTATCCTCAGCTCCGAGTGCATTTGAGAAGTGCGCTAAAGGTAATGAGGATGTTCGCAGCCCTATCAAATTTAAACATCCCGCAACAAAGGCGGGTTATAACGAATTTGTATGGGATCTTCGACGTGAGCCGTTGAACTGTATTGAGAATGTAAAACTGTTTGGCGGTTGGAACGGCGCCCGTGTTATGCCTGGAGACTACAAAGCGAAAATCACAGTAGGTGAACAGTCGCAGACACGCGCGTTTAAAGTGCTTCCTGACCCAAGAGAAGAGGCAGATAAAGCGCAGCTTCAAGTGGTTGAAAAGAGCATTAAGGCTACAGAAACCTTACTGAATGATTTGTTCGCTCACCTGCAAAAAGCCCGTGATGTTAGAGCGCAATTAAACGGTGTGTCTGAAGATAACGTAATGCTGGCAAGCGATGTATCGGCTTCAATCGAGCGCATTGTTAGTGCAATTGACGATTGGGAAGCTTTGGTTATTCAGCCAAAACATCAAACTTTCGAAGACGACATTAACTGGCCGAATATGCTCGACAGACAAGTACGTTTTTTGATGGATAACTTCGACAGAACGGGCGCGCCTGCACAAGCTGGTGCACTAAAACGGTTGGAAGACTTAGAGTCAAAGTGGCAGCAGTATAAAGTACAGCTAGAAACCTTATTTGGTGAAGAAGTGAAGCCATTAAACGAAAAGCTCTCAAAGCAAGGCGCGTTTGATTTAGAGAGTTTATAACGAGGCAAACAACCCTTACATTTGCTAGAGTTATAAAATTGAAAAGCCGGAAGCGATGAAAACGCTTCTGGCTTTTATTTTTGGTATTAAACGCGCTTCTAGCGCACTTGGAAAAACTTACCGAAACAGAGGTTTTCGAAACGGAATACTAAAACTGATACTTAACGCTTACAGTATAGTTAGTCGGTGAGCCGGGCATGGCCCAAAGCTGATGGTATGAGTTTTCAAAGTAATCTCTGTCGAACAGGTTGTTCACGTCAAATCTCAAAGCGAGCTTCTCGCTAATATTCACAGACCCTGCTAAGTTCACAAGGGTATAAGACGGCAAAATGAATGTTGGGTCGGTGGTTTGCCCTAATCGGTCGCCCACGTAACGCATGGTCACACCAAAGAACGCTTCTTTTTCAAATACGCTGGTGAAATAATTAAGCGAGATATAACCCGAATGTTTTGCAATATTGATTAAGCGCGATCCTTTAGGAATAGGCACGCCCCAATCCAAGTTATTTATTTCGTTTGCGGTTTTAGCATCTATGTAGGCGTACGCTATATCAAGACGAATGTCTGAAGTAAGATCAGTCGTTAACTGAAATTCAACGCCTTGGCTTTCAACTTCACCGAGCGTGGCTGAAAAGCCAGTGTTAGGTTCAGCGGTTAGCATATTGGTCTTTTCAGCATCAAAAATCGCAATGCTGCCTGAGAACATATCAGCAATGTTTTCCCACTTAGCTCCTACCTCAAAAGAGGTGGTTTCTTCTGGGTCAAAAGCGTTGCGGTCAGAATCAAGTCCGGGATTAGGTCTGAAACCTTCTGCATAGCTAGTGTATAGACTCACAGCGTCATTGATTTCATACACAAAACCGAAACGTGGCGTCACTTCCGTTTGGTCTTGTTTTTGCCCTTCATTGCTTAACTTATTGAAAATGTCTTGCTCGAATTTGTCCACACGAAAGCCAACTAAAAGCTTGGTTGCGTCGCTAAGTTCTATAACATCTTGTGCGTAGAAACCTAACCCTTTTTGCTTTTCAGCTGTGAGTGTAGTGGGCGTAACGTCAGGTCTGAAAATGGTGTAGTCTGGATTTTCAGGGTCGATGCTATACGTGGTATCGCTTGCACCCCACGCAGTGCGCCAACGACCATAGTCTGTATTAATATGGTAGTTGTAATAGTCCAAACCAAACAAGACGTTATTTACGAAGCCAGCCACGTCTACCACGCCACTTAATTCAAAGCGTAGCGATAAGTCTTGCGCCTGATAGTCACGGGTTCTACGTTGCCTTGAAAGTATAGATGGGTCGGTATACAAAAGCTGACGGCCTTCCGACAGTTCGGTATCTGAAGACTGCCCTTCAAACGAGGAGTCTCTATAGGCGAAGCCACTGAGTAAATGCCAGTTGTGATTCAATTCGTGATTTAACACTAGCTGATGCCCAAAGGCTTTAACTTCATGGGCGCCGTCTCTGATATCACCGTAGAAGTCTTCCGCGTCTATGGCGTCAAAGTCGTTATTCAATATGAACACACCGCGATCAAGTGGTTTCTCTTGGTCTAAGATTTCCATTTGATAGCTTAAGCTGGTGTGATCAGAAATATTCCAGATAAATGAAGGGTTAAGGTTCAAATTCTTGAAAAATACGTTATCGCGATAAGTATCGGAGTCCTCGTATGAACCGTTAACACGATACGCCATATCTGAATTAATGCCGTTCGTGTAATCAAACTCTACTTGTTTTTTATCAAAATTACCTACGGTACCCTGGATGTAGCCTTGCTCTTCAAACTGAGGTTTTTTGGTAATAACGTTAATGGTGCCGCCAGGCTCCCCTTGACCATATAAGGCTGAGCCGGGCCCCTTCATTACTTCAATAGTTTGAACGTTAACTGTGCTTCTATTACCGCTGTAACCACGCACGTTAAAGCCGTTTATTAAATATCCCGACGGGTTATTTTCATCGCCAGAAAAGCCACGAATAGCAAAGCTATCGAACATACCGCCTGAGTTGTTTTGTCTAACAATAGTTGGCGCAAAGTCCAGAGCATCGATGAAGCGTGTGATCCCTTCATTCGCTAACGTATCCGCGGTAATTCTGTCGATTGCTTGGGGTGTGTCGATAAGCGGTACGTTCCCGCGATAGGGCTGAAAGTGTCTTTTGACTTCAATGTGCTCTAGTTCATCGTGAACATCTTGAAGGGAACTTTTATTACTTTGCGCAGCGGCACTTACCGATATTGCAATTAAGGAAAACATAAACGGTGTTTTAATGTTAAGCATAAGCAGGTTTGACGAGTCTTCAACAGGTTTTGTAAAGGTTTTAAATGTTATGTTATCTCATTTCTTTTGGCAAGATGATTTACAGTTGGAGACTGGTCTAAACTCAGTGAAGTAACATTTTCCTAGGCTCACATATGCTATACACTTCGCGTCCTTATTTAAGGGATAAGTCAACACTTAACAATAAATTACAATACGCTATATAAATCGACTTAAGAAAAGTCAGTTTCGGTGATAGCACCTGTGAGACATCTGTAGATATCAGGTGTTTGGAAAAGGTTCAGCTTTACCGAATAGGAGCTAGGACACTTAATGTTTCATAAAACACTTTCTTTATTTTTATCTGCGCTTCCTTTATCAGTTTTAGCAGCGGAAAACGCAGACGTTATTTCGACAGAAACCGCGGAAGCAAACGTTGAAAAAATTACGATTGAAGGGGCGGCGACTGCTAACGACAAGCCAGTAGGTACGTTCAACTCGCCAATTTCAAATTTGGAGTACGATCCGCGGGTCGATTTGCAGTCAAGGAATATGGCAGAGGCTCAAGCTGACGTCACCATTCGCGGCGGTATATTTGAAAATACGGGCTTTCGAGTGGGAAGTGCGACGCTTATCGACCCACAAACTGGTCACTATTTCGCTGAAATTCCTATTGCGCCAGAAATGTTGACGAAGCCGAGTATTTTCACTGGTGTTAATAACGCGCTTTACGGTGTTAATAGTTCTGTTGGTACGGTGTCCTTCGCTTGGAAACCTATTCAAGAAGGCGGCAGCGTATCAATAGGTGCAGGTAATAATAACTTTAATTTGCAGCGTGTTCATGGTGCTTCAACTATGCTCCTTGAAAGCCATCCTGCTTGGTCTGCGGGGATTGAAGGAGAGTATTCACGCTCTGAAAGTGATGGCACCATTGCCAATGGTGATCACCAGTTTGAGCGTGCGTCTGGTCGTGTTCAGTTAGCAAGCGAGCGTTCGCAAACCGACTTATTTTATGGCTTCCAACAAAAGTTCTTTGGTTGGCCCAATTTGTATACGCCATTCAACGTAAATGAAACGGAAGACATTGAAACCCGTTTGGTCATGCTAAATCATAGACAGGGATATGGTGAAAAGGGCATGGAAAATACCGTCGAGGTTTCTGCCTACTACAGAGAAAACGACGACCATTATGTATTTTCACGAGAAAATCCAGAAGCGTTTCAGGCGTTTCACGAAACCGAAGTGAAGTCACTCGCACTTTCTGGCACTCACAACCTATCGCAAGATTTTGGTATCAACTACTCAGCACAGTTTACTGCAGACGACATCAAATCAACCACGTTAGAAAACAATTTCACCTCTCGAGATTACTATAAAGTGAGTGTGGTGCCCGAGTATCGAGCTAAGTTGAACAGCAATGAATCGCTCACCATTCGTTTAGGTGGGGCGTTTGACGATACGAACCGCGACGACGACCGACTGTCTGTTGTAGGCGATATTAGTTGGCTAACCCAACTTGATCGTCATGCATCTCGAACCTTCTATGTTTCATATGCGGAAGCGACGCAAGTGGCGGGTTATACGGCAATTGGCGGAAGCACCACAAGCGGCTTGTTCAGAAGCAATAATCAGCTTAAGCGAGAGGCGAGTAAAAACCTAGAAATTGGCGCCTCGTTTGATAAGCAATCGTGGAAGTTTGATACTGCGCTTTTTTATCGCTGGGATAATGAACTTACCGATTGGACTTATAGTTTTGATTCAACCTCAGCACGTAGCGCCAACCCCGTTGATATAGAGACGCTAGGTGTTGAGTTTATTGCGATTAAGCGCTTTGATAATGCTGATGTGGTTGCCAGCTATACTTATTTAGATAAGTCGGAAGACTATGGAATTGATGGTGTGGATGCGAGTTTTTACGCGCTCAACTATCCGCCACATCGCGCCACCCTCGGGTTGGTGTGGTTTGCAACTGACACAGTTGAAGTTCGCATTGACAACGAATGGAGAAAACAGGAAACCAATGCGCTTAGAAACGGCAGTGACGCTGCGTTCTTTTCGCATGCCACCCTTACCTATTCACCGGCTCAGTTTGAAGGGTTAAACCTAGTATTGGCCGTGGATAATTTATGGAATGAGCGCTTTGAAGAAATTCCCGGTACGCCAGGTCGTGGAGAACAGTATTCTGCGACCTTGACCTATTTTTGGTAGTTTGATGTGAAGTGCTTCGCGTTAGCGATTAGCTATCGCTGAGCGCTTCACGCTTTATTTATACAAGGTATGTGTGATGCCCGACTTTCAAGAATCGTCCGAAACTGAAGAGCCAATTAAATTAACCTCTTCAGGCGGCCTTTTGGACCTTAAAGATTTAGCTGGAGAGTGGCGTTTGCACCGAGAGATTATCCAGCAAAACGGCGATACTTTCTCCTTTATTGGAAAGGCTGCTTTGCGTTGGGATTCAGGATGGGAGAAACCTACGCTGAATTATTACGAGCAAGGTGAAGTAACCTCGCCTAATGGAAACGTTATGTCTGCCGAGCGTCGCTACTTTTGGCAACAACCCCAGCGTGGAGTCTTTGATGTTTTGTTTGATGATAAGCGGTATTTTCATAGCTTCAGCACAAGTAACCCCAACGCACATCACCTTTGTGGTGACGACCATTATGTAGTGCACTATCGTTTTGAAACGTGGCCGTTATGGTGCGCTACGTGGCAGGTTAAAGGACCCCGGAAAGACTACACTATGGTTAGCGAATACAGTCCTCTATAGTTTGCGCTGTGCCGTGATTTATGACTGCTGCTTCTTGCTGTACTGGTGAGACATCCAAAGAGCAAAGGCGATGATCGCACCGCCAAGAAACAGACGGAAAAAATCAGTCTCTTTTTGCCAAAGCAGCAAATTAACCACAAGCCCTGCCGGAATAAGGGCGTTATTCATGATAGCTAACGTGCCCCCAGACACTTTCAGGGCGCCTTGATTCCAAAAATAATAGCCAAGCCCTGATGCCACCACGCCTAACCACAACAACACACCCCATTGTTCGCCGTCTTGTGGCAATTTGTCATAATTACCGAAGAAAAAGAAAGCGGGCAGTGCGACAGCTAGTGCACCTAAGTAAAACCAAGCAAACACATTGTGGTTAGATACCGATGCTTGAAACGTTGAGGTCAACTTTTTATAGCCTACCTGGCCGAAAGCGAAACATAGGTTAGCACCCTGTACGATGGCAAAACCTAACCAAAAGTTATCACTAATACCGTTAAACCGAATAATAGCTGCACCAGCGGTGGCAATAAGGGCACATAGCAAATAAAACGGGTTGAACCGCTTAAACATGGCGTCGTTTAAAATAGCGACATAAAGCGGTGTGAAAATAGTAAAAAGCAACACTTCTGGAACAGATAAATGCAAAAAGGAATGATAGAAAAAGATATACATCAGCCCTAATTGAACGGCTCCTAACATTGCCATTATCGCTTTTTGTTTAATACTTAAAAGTGACGGCTTTAGAAAAGGAAGAAAAACGGCAAAGGCGAGCGCGACGCGCGTTAATACCGCGAAGTAGCTATCAACTGCACCTGCTAAAAACTCACCAATAAGTGAGAATGAAAATGCCCATAAGACTGTAACTGCGACAAGGTATAGCACGCGTTTCTCTTTTTCTAACTAAGACGCGCGCTAAGGTATTGCAATGGGCACTGTTAATCAACTAAAGGTTGTTTTAACGCTCACAGAAAATCATTAGTGAACCGCGCTAGATATAGCAGGTGCGGGTGGTGATTTAACTTTTTTCTCTTCTTTAAATTCACCGGCTTCTTCAACAAGCGCTGTCATTGCGTCAATGATATCCAGGAAGCTTGCTAATTGATCTGGCGTAAGACCGTGAGATAAGTTCTCGATTTTATTAATAAGTTGCTTAGTAGGTAGGCGCATAGTGTCAAAATTTTGTTGTTTCACTGAATGTTGACCATAGCTATTTCAAATTTCTTGCCACAATAAACTTCACATTGAAACTTCCTTTAACTACTTCCCTCAACGAGCGCTTTTTTAGCCATTAAAGCCTCGGTTAAAAACTGCATCAGTAACTTCACTTTGGGTTGCTCATACAAGTCAGGGTGAGTGAGCACCCAAATATCGTATTGCAATTCGGGTGTACTTCCGGGTAATCGCACCAAGTCGGGGTGTGGATCGCCCATGAAACAGGCCGTTCTTCCCATGCCAACGCCGCTCAAAATAGCGTGGTAACGAGAAATAATGTCGTCTATTGCTATTCCAATAGGCACTTCTGGATAGGGCGATTGCGCTAGCCATTGTGGCCAAACTTCATTCTCTAACGGCGCAATCCAACGCCAGTCATTACGAGGTGTGCTTTTACAGTAATCTTTGTGTGCATAAAAGCACAAGCCCAACTGGTACAGCCGCCTTCCAATTAAGTGTTCGGGTAACTTAGGTGCTCCGCGTATTACGACATCCGCTTCGCCTTTGTCTAAGTCGGCGAATTGTGTTGAGCTTTTTACTTTTAAATTAATAGACGGGTAAAGCCGAGTGAACTCACCAAGCTCTTTGGCTAATAAAAACTGTGACATGGGCTCGCCTAGTGAAAGCGTTATTGAGCCAGCAAGCTTCTCGTTGCTAGCGCAATAAAGCCGTTCTGAATCGCGAATAACTTTTTCAACTTGCATAGCTGTGACTACAAGTTGCTCTCCAAAAGGTGTTGCGCGATACCCGCCAGGAATGCGTTCGAAAATACTGGCGCTATATTGTTTTTCCAGTAAAGCCAGGCGTCTTGCCACTGTAGTATGGGTAGTACCCATCGCAACAGCAGTGGCTCTTAGGGTACTTGACCTATGTAGTGCAAGAATTAATGCGTAGTCGTTCCAATCTTTCATGGAACGATAATGCACCATTGTGAGCAAAAAACAAACCGTGTTTTGAGGGGCATCAATTGCTAACGTAACGGTATAGCTACAAAGTCAATTGTTAACGAGAGAGTCTGTATGTTGAATAAATTTATTTTATTCAGAGTGTTAAGGTTTATTATGTTGGGCGTTTTAGTTACTTCCCTTTTTACATTGCCCGCTCTCGCAAATGCGAAAGATGAAATGTTGTCGGTGCATTTTAATCCAGGTGCTGTGATGCAGCTTATTGCACCGGTAACTGAAGCTGAAAAGCGGCCGCTGCGCGATGAGTATTTTAAAAAAGGTGCGCAAACCGCGAAGGAGTATGGGTACACACAAAATGGCGTGCTTGTTGTTGATAAAACGTTGATAGGAACGTTTCACCCGAATGTTTTTGTAGTGAGCCAGTGGTCTTCACTAAAAGCACAAAAATCATTTCAAGCATTACCACTTTTTAGCGAAATAAAGGCATTGAGAAGAGATGCGTGGAAAGCGCTGAAACTTTATGATTATGAAGTGAATAAGCCAACAACGCTGAGATTTTCTACCGACAAAGTGTACTCAATCTCACTAGCTTGGGTGAATCCAAAAGCGCCCGACGACTACTATACTTTTATCAACAGCCTTGTGAAACAAGCTGAAAGCATGGGTGGGAAAGTGATATCTACAACCCAGGATATAGTATTAAGCGACCACAACCCTTGTGCCGTGGCGCCACAACAAATTGTGATCATCGAATGGAATGAAGCCATTTACATAGAAACCTTACTTACATCGCCCGAGTTCAAAGCCACGGTCGAAACGCTTGAAAGCGGTACAAGCAATTTTGAATTACACTTAGTTCGTCTAAGGGGGTAATGTATTGATGAGCATGGCGTGAAGGCTATCACCGTCTATGGGTTTCGAAAAATGGTAGCCTTGCAAAAATTCGCAGCCATGAGCTTTGAAGAAGTCTACTTGTTGCTGGGTTTCAATACCTTCGGCGATACATGAAATATTTAAGCTTTCAGCCATTCGCAGGATAGCGAGCACGATCCCCTCGTTTCCTTCTCCGACATCATCAACAAAGCTTTTATCAATTTTGAGTATGTCGATTGGAAAGTCTTTCAGATATTTGAGTGAGGAGTACCCTGTACCAAAATCGTCCAAAGCTATTACAAAGCCTTTATTTTTCAGGGAAGAAATAATGTTCATCGCGCCTTCATAGTCCGACATAAGTGCGCTCTCTGTTATTTCAAACCTTACGACTTGTGACGCTATATTGTATTCGTTTAGTAGCTCTACTACTTCCTGGATTTTGGCCGGTTTTGATATGTGCAGTGCACTTAGGTTAATCGATAGATAAAGTGACTGTGACATCCACTCGGAGGTCTTTAATAAAGGTAACGCTTTTTCCAGCACTTGCAGCGTCATGGCTTCTATTATTCCAATGCTTTCAGCAACAGGAATAAACACATCTGGCGGTGTCATGCCATCTTTTGAAGGCCAACGCATAAGTAGCTCAAACCCAGCAATGGCACCAGACGCCGTATGAACAATAGGTTGATAAAAACCTACGAATTCATTATTCGAACAAGCTTGTTTTACCGCATTTTCGAGTTTTAATTTGGTTTGCGCACGCTCATTCATGTGCTCAGTGAAGTATTGGAAATTATTACTGCCCAACTCTTTTGCGTGATACATTGCAATGTCTGCATTTTTCAAAAGTTCTGTGGGCGTGCTGGCGTCATCGGGGTAAAGCGCTATGCCAATACTTGCCGATACACTGACTATTTGGTTTTTTAGTGTGACGCTTCGCGCCAGTTCAATAATCATTTGATTGGCTAAGTGGGCAATATCTTTCTCAGCTTCAATTTTTTCTATCATCACAACAAATTCATCACCCCCTAAGCGAGCAACAGTGTCTGATTTTCGAAGTATTTTTTCGATTCTCTTGCCAATTATCTGTAATAAGGTATCTCCTGCGTCATGTCCGAGGCTGTCGTTAATTTGCTTAAATCTGTCTAGGTCAATAAAAAATAGGCAGAGCGAGGATTGATCGCGGGACGCTTGCTCAAAAGCATGCTGAACACGGTCTAACAAAAGCGTACGGTTGGGAAGGCCCGTTAAACTATCATAATTTGCCAATTGAACTAGCGCATCTTGAGCGTGCTTTTGCTTGGTAATGTCAGAGAGAATGACAAGGTAACGGCTTATTTCTGTTGTCGCCTGCGAGTTGCAAACGGCGGTAATGCCAATGTTGACCTCATACCGTCGTCCAGAAATGCTTGAAATTTCAGCTTCTCCGCTCCAGTGCTCGCCGGGTAAAAGCTTACGCATACTTTTCATGGTGCAGTGCAGTGCACGCCTTTGCTCGGAGAAGATGCTTTCCAGTTGGTCTGTAATGTTTTCGCTACTAGCAATATCCAGCGCTTCTTTAAATGCATTATTGGCAATTACAGGCTTAAAATTAGTGTCAAAGATTACGACCCAATCCCTTGTATGTTCGAACGCCTCACCAAACAGCTGGGCTTTGGTCTGTGTATTTATCGACTCGTCAATATTTGAGTAGGTGCCTGCGAGCCTTTTAGGCTGGGATAGAACTTCGCTTAGTACCAGAGCTCCTACATCTCTAAACCATATGTATCGTCCGTCACGTGCCTTTAATCGATAGGTGATATCTATGTTTTTTCTTTCTCCCCTTGTTACGGCTTGCCACTTAGACGTAAAAGCTGTGATGTCATGTGGGTGAATTAGAGATAAGTGAGCCTTCAAGGTAGGCTCTACAGTTCCTCTTTCATACCCTAACTCGCTTTCAATTCTCTCTTGAGTAATTAGGTTCGAGTCTTCTTGCCATTCCCATATGTTGGCGTTACTCGCCTTTAGCGCCATGGTAAGCCTATTTTTATTTTCCAGCGCATCTAAATGAGCCGCTTGTAAGTTTTCTCGATTCAGTTTCCTTCGCCACATAATAAGCATTGATAGCGTCAGGGCGATAAATGCATATAAAAAATACGCAAAAGGAGAGGCGAATAAGGGGTACTGAACCTTTATTTTTAAACGCGCCTTTGGTCCAGATACGTCGCTAGCTGGATCATAACTCGCCACAGAAAAAGTATATTCTCCGGGGTCTAGCTGGGGGAATGACACCTCTGTCAAGTTAGTCGGGGGGTAAGAAATATTTACAGCGCCAGAAAGCTCATATTTATACTTTCCGAACTTGGTGGTGGTGTATTGCATGTCAGAGTAGTTTATTGATAAACCTATATCGTCATGGCTAAGCACGATGCTCTTGTCATTTTGTATACCTAGACCGAGTTCAAGATCTTTCGATATCAAACGAATGTCTGTAATAAATACATCATTTAAAGTTTCGGTTTGGGTATTGAAATCGCTGGGATCAAAAAGCGTAAATCCTTTTTGCGAGCCGAACACTAAGTTGTCGTTTAAGAGTGCTTTGCGCCCTCCCCATGTGAACTCATTTGTGGTGAGCCCCTCTTTAATAGTGAACTGTTTTAACCTGAGCGTACTAGGATTCAACTGAAGTAGTCCTTGATGACTACCCATCCAAATCATTCCGTGGTCATCTTTTATCAAACTAAATACGATATTTGTAGGGAGCAAGTTACTCGAGTCGAAAAAATGTTTATGTTCATACGTAGTAGCATCAATGCCGTATAAACCGTGTCCAGGGTAACTTATCCATAAAGTACCAAAATCATCAATTATTGCTTCTGTAGGTGAGATTACATACTCCGCTTGGACGTTCCTTGCTTCATGTACCTTTGTCAGGCTACTGGTAATGAAGTTGTACCGCCAAAGCGCACCTGTCATGGAAATAAGCACACTAGACTTTTCGTTATTGAATTCAGGTAAAAATGTATAAAATTGGCTTGGGTTAAGCGATGCAGTTAATACTTCATCCTGAGTAGACTTATTGTTTTTAATATCAAGTCGATAAAATTTATCCTCTGTAACAACGACGAACTTATCTTCTGTAAAATGAAGTATATCGTTAGCCTTTCCTGAGCTCAGTAGTGTGTTGGTTTCCTCATCGAAACCGAGAGGGATTACCTGTTTCGTATTCAAGTCAAACTTGGTCAACCCTTCTGACGTCACCAACCATACCCAGCTACCTTTCCCTTCTCTGATAATATAAATGGTCCCTGAAGACTCAACGGCTTTGGCATCGCTGGTCACGAGAAATTGTTCCATATCGCCTGAACTCAAGCTATACCAATTAAGTCCGTTGTGAGTTCCCACCCATAAATTTTCCTCGTCTTGAACATGAAAATCATAGACTATGTTATTGCTGAGTTGATTATGATATTTACCGTCTGAAAAGACATTCTGGAATGCTAATGTTTTTGGGTCCCACAATAAAACGCCAGATGTATCAGTAGCTAACCAAAGGCGTTTATCTGGGGTAAAAGCGATGTTCGTGATGTCGTCATCAGTTATGAGTAAGTTTGAATCAGACGGAAGAAATAAGTGTTTTAATTTTTTCGTCACTAAGTTAAAGGTATACAGCCCCTTGTCAGTGGCAATATAGTAATCAGCTCCGCTTAGGTGAGCCATGCTCCAAATATTAAGAGATGGAATGATTTCTTCCGCGAGGGGCGCAATCTTTAAGTCTTCTTTTGCGAATGCTATCAATGACGATAAGGAAATTTTAAATAGACCTTCTACTGTGCCAAGCCACAACTCGTCGTTAGAGGCAGGGAGAAGAAGCTTACCGTTGAGTTTATCCTTGTTGGTTTCTTTGTCTGCTAAATAACTAGCTTTCTTTATTTTCTGCGTAGATTCATTGTAAGTATATAAACCAACCGAAGTGGCTATAATTAACACGCCATCGTGATAGTTTATTCTTCGAATAATAGCGTCGTCGTTGAGTGCAAATTCAGGCGCTAATAACTCGAAGATAGTTGTCCATTCATTGGTACCTAGGTCAAACTGAACGATAACGTGATCGAATGCAATAAATATAGAGTTCGCCGGGCCTTCTATGAAATGCGACGCATACTGCTGCCAAGTGGGTTGATTCTTGTATTTAATGCTTAATTCGCGTTTACTTTTTCCTGTGTCATAGTCGACCCTAAATACGCCGCGGCTATACGTACTTACCCACAAATCATTATTTTTGTCTTGATAAAGTGAGTAAATACCGTCATCGGCAAATTCATTCTCTAACCCGGTAAAGTGCTTGTTGTCGTGCCCATCATAACGATTTAGGCCAGTTGCAGTGGCAATCCATAAGAGCCCATCACTGTCGACGAGCATGTCATTAATAAAGTCTTGTGTGAGTCCGTTTTCTGTAGAGAGACGCTCAAATCGTGGCGACTCAACGATTGGCTCGGCAAAAGCAAGCATTGAGCGTGTGAATACCAGCAGTAACACTACAGCAAATATTATAGTTTTTATTATCATAACCAATTATTGAGGAGGCAAAGGACGTCAAAGTGTCATAGCCAATAGTAGTCGTAAAAGCACTGACCAGGTAGTATAGGATAGTATAAGAGTTGCAGATATGATCAACGATAAAACAAATGGTTAGTTGTGATTTTTTCCAGAGTTTGGCGTCTATTTAGATTCAATAAGTCTTATCCAATGGTTAAAAACACCTAGATTTTCCAAAATAATTTTCACACACATTAGAATAGGTACAGCAAGCAAAACACCTATCACGCCCCATAGCCAGCCTGTTATGGCTATCCAAATTATAATGATCAGTGGATTTAGCTGCATACTTCTACCCAAAACGGCGGGTGTGATTAATTGCGACTCAACAATGTTCAACGCTAGAAAAATGCCGGCCGGCAAGAAAGCACTACTCGTAAGTCCGAACTGGACAAGGCCTACTACTAACAATACAAGGCAGCTAGCGATGCCGCCTAAATAAGGTACAAAGTTCATGAGAGCGACTAATGCTCCCCACAGTAATGCATCTTCGATACCAATGTAGAAAAATACTGCTGCTGTAGCTAAACCCAAGCAGGTGTTAATAATACTGATGGTAACAATATAAGAGGAAAGCTCGTGTTGAATTTGACCAACCAGAACTAACGCGCGCCTTTTATCGGTGACAATAGGAAAGTCTCTAATAAAAACGTGAAATAGACTGGGCCCAAACACTAATAAGAAAAATATGAGCACAAAGCACGCGAGAATTTGTGCGACCATCAATGGTGCATTGCTAAAAAGCGTTAGGCCCATATCTATGCCATTCTGCTTAATTTTATCGGTTACCGAGTTTGCATTATCAGCTTTTGGCGGGGGCTCAGGCGGCTGATCATCCTCGCTAAACCAGCTAAAGAATGACCCTTCTTTATCTGCAGGTTTAGTGTCGACTGGGGGCTCAGTGGTGTAGCCATCTATATGGCTACTAATTTCTTCAATTTCTTCAGTTATTTCCGTTGCTATCTTGGGGAGAGATTGCATCCAACGTTCGGCAGGCTCGGCTAGTTCCAAAGCTAAAAAGGTAAAAGGGGCGACGAGTATTGCAATGAGAATAGCTGCGGAAATGGTTGGTGGCACAAAGAATTTCTTGGCAAAAGCCACGAGAGGACTAAGTAATAATGCAACAAATGCAGAGAAACAAAGAGGAATAAGTAAGGTTTTGGCAAGATAAAGTGTGTAGATAATAGCAAAAATAACAAGCGTATTGAGCAACCTTGTTTGTTGGGCTATTTTGGGAAAAGAGCCAGAGTACTTCTTGTTCCGTTTAGTTTGCGTAGAGCCAGCGTTATCCATGTCTTAGCCTCTGCAGAGAAATATTTTTGCGTATATTTCTTTGAAATTAGAGTGTTAATATTACGAAAATTTCATCATTAAAGTTCACAAACAATACAGTTCTTAATTTAGATCAACCATCCCTTAACGCACTTACGTTTCCCTCGCCGACTTCTCCCGTTTTTACCTGTAAATAGCAACGCATACATTAGCGTTAAAAACACTATCTTTATTTGAGTTCGTGAGTCTGTTGGCCTTTATCACAGTAGTAAAGTGATTGTGGTCAAAATGTTAGCCATAGAGAACTTTATACTTTAGTATATTTTTTTCCTTATAATTTGAGAGCGCTATGCCAGAGCCAAAGTCTGAGGCTGTATCTTCTTTCACCAATGACACTCCATTCCAAGCTCTCGTAGAAAACATCACCGATGCGGTTATCCTAACTGATATTAAAGGGCTTATCACTTATGTGAACGATAAAGCACGTGTTATCTGTGGTCTTCATGAGTCAAATAATGTCGATGATTCAGTATTCAGTTTGTTTCCCGATGAAAAATCGGACCTTATTATTCAGCAGTTTGAAAACGTTCTTAAACATGAACAAAGCACGCCATTAGAAATTCGTTTGGGTGCAGATCATTCTTGGTTCAAACTCACAATATTTCCTGTTATGAAGGATTTTGTAGGTTTTTCTTTTCATGATTTTTCGATGAAACGAAGACTACAGATTATTTCCAATTCACAGCGAGATGCTATGAGGCTAGCGTTATCCGGCGCAGACTTAGAGGATATATTGGCATGTTTGGTCAGCGCCGTGGAAAAGACCATCGACTTTCAGGGCGTTTGTGGTATCTCATTAGTTTCAGAGGATGAGCTGTCGCTTGTTTGTGCTGCAGCGCCTTCAATGCCAAGCAAAACACGTCAATATTTTGATAATTTAGCCATTGATGATTTATCGCCCTTGGGAAAATGCTGTCAAACTCGTGATGTGGTCTGTGTCGATGTCAGCGAGCAATCTGAATTTCATGATTTTTGTCGCTCTACTCAAGAGTTAGGGCTGCAATGGTTTTGGTGCCGGCCCATTTTATCTGCTGAAAGTCGCACTGTTTTAGGGACTTTTTGTTTATTCCATCATGAGCGTTTTACGCCCTTGCCTGATGATGTCGATATGATTAACGCGCTCTCGAAAACTGCCGCAATTATTATCGAGCGTAATAACGAAAATCGTGCTCGACGTGAGGCTGAATCGGCGTTATTGAAAAACGTCGAATCATTCAATAAACAGCGAAGATTGTATGAAACGGCCTTGTCTAACACACCAGATTTGCTTTACATCTTCGATCTTGAGGGGCGCTTTACGTACGCAAACAACGCCTTGTTGCAAATGTGGGGCATGACGTGGGATGAAGCTATTGGAAAAAACTGCTTGGAATTAGGCTATGAACCTTGGCATGCCGATATGCACATGCGAGAGATTCGACAGGTCATTGAAACTAAACAATCTATTCGTAGCGACGTTCCATTTGACGGTACCAACGGTCGACGCATATACGATTACATCTTCGTTCCTGTTATTGGTGAAGACGGAAACGTTGAAGCTATCGCAGGTTCAACAAGAGATATAACAGAACGTAAGCAAGCCGAAGAAATGGTAAAGCGTGCAGAATCGCGAAGGCGCTTGGCGCTAGAGGCTTCGCATAGCTTTGGTATTTGGGATTGGGATATTAAGCAAAATATCTTTACAGCAGATGAACGTTTAGGGGAGCTATTTAATCTTACCAGCGATGAAGCAGAGCACGGTGTGGCGATTGAAGTACCCAGTCAGTATATCCATCCGGATGATTTAGATGCGAATAAAGTAGCCATCCAAGAAAGCATCGACAATGGCACGCCCTATAACCAGGAATACCGTATTTTACAAAAAGACGGCACTATTCGCTGGGCTTCTTTTAGAGGTCAGGTAATTTATGACAGTGCAGGGGAACCCGAGCGCTTTCCAGGTGTGGGGGTTGACACGACACGCGAACGCAATGCGGTAGAAGCGCTTCAAGAAGCTGACCGCAGAAAAGATGAATTCCTTGCTACGTTAGCCCACGAGCTGCGTAATCCTTTGGCGCCCATTCGAAATGCGTTAGAGATTTTACAGTCTCAAGATTATAGCCAGACGCAAAAAAGTGAGGCTTTCGGGCGGGTTGAGCGCCAAGTAACCCAGATGACAAGGTTAGTTGATGATCTTATGGACGTGTCGCGCATCACCCGAGGCAAAATTAGAATTCATCGGGAGCCCGTGAATTTATGTGAAATATTGGGCACGGCGATAGAAACGATTCAACCTTTAATTGATGAAAAGCGGCATACGTTATCAGTGGAAAAAGTCTCCGTTCCTATTTGGGTTAACGGTGATCTCATCCGGTTGTCGCAGATTTTTTCAAATATAATCAATAATGCTGCTAAGTACACGCCAGCCGGTGGAAAAATTGATGTTCAAATCAATACGTCGAACAACAGGGTAAATATCGTTGTTAATGATAATGGTGAAGGTATTCCCACCGATAAATTAGACTCAGTTTTTGATATGTTTACTCAAATTGATGGTGCTCTTGAACGCTCTCAGGGCGGCCTAGGCATAGGTCTTACCTTGGTTAAAAAGCTTACCGAAATGCACAGCGGAAGTGTGCGCGTGCACAGTGATGGTGTGGGAAAAGGCACATCGTTCTCGGTCACATTACCTGTACTAGAAGCTGCACAGAAAACGGAAAGTAAACCGGAAAAGAGCAACAATGTTGTGGGTATTACTTCTGAAAAGCTTAAGATTTTAATTGCTGATGACAACCAACATGCGGCTATTACTATGGGCTGGATCCTGGAGGCAAAAGGCTGTCTTGTACAGGTTGTGGAGGACGGACCATCAGCATTAGAAGCTGTGCAGACATTTATACCTGATTTAGTCATGCTAGATATAGGCATGCCTGGAATGAATGGCTACGATTTATGTAAATTACTTCGTGAAAATAGCGCGTTAGCCAACGCAATATTTGTGGCTCAAACAGGATGGGGACAGCCATCGCACATTCAGCGCTCGAAAGAAGTTGGATTTAACCATCACCTCGTAAAACCTTTAGATTTAAACGATCTTGAACCAATAATTGCGCAAGCATGGCAGGTGAAAATATCCTCAAAGCATTAACGCCTTAAGTTTTCAGTAATGGGTTTGTGCCGATTCGTCTTTATAGCCCATGATCTTCTAGGTTCATTTGTTTTTTGACATGATGGGGATGATGGTTGAACACAAGAATGACGCTACTTCCTATTAGCGGCATGCAGCAAACCCTTCAAATGGATAACGATGCGTTAGCCATATTAACTGGCCGAGAGCCTCTAGTGACCGGCAGCGAAGGACTGGCCGATATTCATATTATGAACGCCATATTCGAGGCGGCAAAAACGAGCAGGCGGGTGAGCCTGTAGTTGTTTACGGACCATGAATAGACCTTTATTGCTCACTCATGAACGCTCATACAAATGAACTTACTTAGGTGTTTTGTATAAGTCACCTATCTAAATAGCAAGCCCGTTAAGAAAGCGGGCATGTTTATTACTAATCTAGCTAAGGCCTTCAATGGCAGAGTTAAGCGATTCGGCATCGGCGAGCTGCTCAAACCACGCATTAATTTCTCGCCCCTCTATCAAACCCATGACAGCTCCTAATACAAAACCACGGTGCACGTTGTCTCCACCTACGTTCGTATTGGCCATAAGTGCGCGCTTAGAGTTATCTACATAGCGATAGGCAAAGTATAAAATACTTGGCCACGCATCACTGATATAGCATGCAGGTGAAAACGTACGGCCCACTACTTCAATATCGCTTTTTTTCTTTGAAATTAAACTAGGCAAGTTCAGCCTACCAGAACGCTGAGCAATATCTTCAAGAATAGCGGCAGGTTCTTCAGCCTCTCTGAGCATCAACCTATTCAGCAAGTCAACGTAGAGGTCGCAAACCATAGCAAGTGATTCATCTGGATGGGTCAGAGAAAGATGATGGCGACAAATTGCTTGAATATCTTTGAGTGGCTGTTGTTGAGCTATCTGAACAATAGCAAGGGGCGTTACCGATACCAGCCCGCCAATAGATGCGGTATCGTGTGTTACTGCACCGCATTGATTTGCAGGAATCCCACGTTCAAGCTTGGCAAAAAAGCCGCGGTGGTAAGACTCCGCATAGGTGTCAGGATGTTGTGGCTCATCAGCGCGCATAAAGGCTATATAGCGCGAGAGAAATTCATCGGGTTCATAACCCTTGAGCGCACAGGCTAAAACAATGCGAGCACAATGTGCATTGAGTGTATTCTCTCCAGCTTTCATTCCCTGATGATAATGAACGTTGTCTTTACCCCAAAACTGTCTTTTCCCTTTAAGAATGACCTCGCCCACTATTTCCCGCTGACTGCCAGACGCCCTGTTTGCACGTCCGCCTTGTTGTGTAGAGTGCAGCGACATTATGGATGAAGGGTGGAACGAAGGGGCATCTTCAAATTGTTCGATACCTAACGGAAAGGCTTTATAGATATCGGCAGGGTTATAGTACCAGTGCACAGGCATGGCAAGGGCATCGCCGATAAACGCGTTCTTAAGTGCCGCTTTTGCGCGCTCTAGTTTCAGTGAAGACATATTTCTCTCGCCTATGTGTTGATGCGCAGTAATGGATATTTATTTACTGACCGTAAAACGTTTACGCGTGAGTAACCCAAAGTGATCGTTCTTTTACCCCTCAATTGCAGCTGTATTGAAGACGTATGGGAAAAAGGCTGATGGTAAAGGTAATATGGTTTTTACAGGAGGAAACGCGCTGGCGATAACTTTATACTCGCTTTTTTTAAACGCGCAATGGGTGCCCTAATGTTCATCGAAAAGCGACTTATTCCGAATGTATTTTCGCATATAGTGATACGTGATAGGGCGCAACAACCAGCTTTTAAGAGACATTAAAAATCGCCTGTGAGTAGGCGTGTTTTCATAAATTTTATCATCATGCAGCCAAAGCATTTTCCCCACATGCCAAAAATAAAAAGGGAAGGGAGGCATGAAAGTTATCACGTCAAGATCGCAGCAAATGCGATACGTTCTATGATGTAATAGGTAATGTTTATACCATGACCGCGTTCCGACGGCCGGCTGCCCGAAAGTGACTACTCTTTTTACCGATTTCGCAAACCTTCTCTCAAAATAGTCGGCCATTAGCACGGCGACGGCGCCGCCAGATGAATGGCCTATAAAAGAAAATCGCTTGCCTTGCTCGCGAAGGGGGTCTAACACTTTAACCAGTAGCTCTCTAAGCGGTAGTGCGTCTTCTGAGGTTTTCGTGCTTGAATACATTGGCTGAGCAAGCAATCTAGCAAAGCCCCAATGCACAAAAAAACTTCTGTTTAGCTGTCGTAATCTATAAGGTATGAAAAACAAATTGGCGAACCAGTCTTTGAATCCTAGCGAACCACGAAAAACGATAATGACTTCTTTTTTGTTTTTTACCCACAGAATCCTTACGCTCATTCTGCCGTACTTGTCCACAAGGTGGCGTTCGTGAAAGGGGTCTAATATTTTTTGATATTGTGCGTCAGCATCAGGGTAGGCGAGTTGGCAAAGAATGGCATATCGTTCGTATTGATAGCGTTTCAGTTTCTTCATGAAAACTCGTATCGAAGCAATTTGCGTGTTTGAGGTTGAGTCTTCGCAGACTCTATCCGAGAGCCTCCTACGTTACAGGTGGTTTATTTCAGAGTTATGACGGGAAAGGGTTATTTTGCTTGAGTGATATAGGGCCCAGAACATAGAGAGCAGAGAGAACAGAGAGAGCAAAGCCCTCTGTTTGCTCTCTAGCCAGATTGTTTTAGTCAGTTATTTCAGCGGCGACAACAGAGATTTCCACAAGTAGCGCTTCGCGCGCCATATCAGCGGTTACACAGGCCCTTGCTGGCGCATAACCCTCGGGCACCCAGTTGTCCCACACCTCATTCATCTTGGCAAAATCATCCATAGTTTTCAGATAAATAGTGGCAGAAAGCATATGTTTTCTATCGCTACCCGCTTGAATAAGCAGGCTGTCGACTTTATCCAACATAGTCTGAGTTTGGTGAGTAATGTCTTGTGTGGCATCAGCACACACTTGCCCACATAAATAGATAACGCCATTGTGTTTCACAATACGACTCATGCGCTGCTTAGTTTCCATTCTTTCGATGTTCATTAAAAAGGCCTTTCAATAAATTGGGAGAGGAAATGTTGAGCGACTTTAATCGGTTTGCAGGGTTACTTCAATTGTTACTAATCAAGCGATAACGTAACCTCAACGCACCCAGCTCCAAACAATTTAGAAACGGTACCCCAGCATAAAAGAAGCGCTGGATTCATATTCATTGGCAACTTTTTGTATGCCCAGTTCAAAATCTAACGCCATATTTTCGAAACCATATTGGTGCAAGCTTAATGATAATGCATCGATTGGGTCATCACTTCCGTATTGGTTGTAGGTCCTACTTAAGTTAACCGCCAACTTACTATTCAGTTTTGTATATGCATATAGTCCAATAACGGGTTTGGCGTACACAAATGCTTCGTGCTTGTTAGCGCCTGCACCCACAATGATGTCGCTATACACCCCTAAACCCTGCATTACTTCACGTGTAAAGCCTAAACCAAACTCCGATTGCACAATGAGTTTGCGTTTTCGCTCGCCGGTTAGCACGCGATTTATTCCAATGTTAAATGATGATGACCAGTTGCTTATATTTTGTGTAACAGGTACCCGCGACACCATTTGGTAAAGCATAGCCTTGTCCACATAGATATCACCTAAGTTGCTTTGCTCTAAACCAACTCTGAACTCAACGTCGGACAAGATAAGCTCCGTTTCACCAATCATGCTCCTGTTGTCGTCGGCTAGCCTTCTTGCAACAGGAAAGGCTCGAATTGACATAAAAGAACGGCTGTCTTGATGAGTGAAACCGGCAGCAACATAACCTTCCTGCTGGCGAGTGGAAGGAACAGGGAATTCAGATACGTCTAAAGAAAGGTGCTTATATTTAACATCAAACGATGCAATTTCAGCGGAGTTCTTTTGATATTGTTGTTCTGAAATTGTTTGTGCTGACCTAAAGTACTGATTAAGCGCTAGTGCATATTTGGTTTCAATAAACGAAAGTGATAATGAATCTAGCTGAGCGAGAGCTAAATGCGAAGATATGGTAGACGCGCGTTTACTCCCGATACTTTCTTCTAACGTCGTTATTTCCCATTTGTTAGAAGGTACGAATTGGGTTGATGCAACGAGAGAGTTTGCTTGTGCAAACTTAACAACATCAAGAGGGGTCAGCCAGTTTGCAACCTGATTTAGATGAGCAGGACGAGCAATATTCACCAACAACTGAGTAACGGTTGCACAGTTGAATATATGAAAAAAATAAGCGGGGCTCTGCTGTCCCAACTCCCATATGTAGTCTTGCACAAAGTGGCGCTGTTGTTCGTTGAAATCTAGCGTATATCGCCAAATGTTTCTTTGCTCTTCATAGAGATAAAACTGCTCAAATTCTTGATAAGGAGCAACCTTAAACACGCCTTCTTTTCCTGTCATCAATGTTTCGTACATGATGTGAGGAACGTTTAAAGAGTCTAATTCTGTAAAAAACGTAATACCGTGCTTAACGGGAATGTCTTTATCGTTAGTTCCATCAAGACGAAGCATAATATGCCCCATCATAGAGCTCGCAGATGTAACATTTTCTGAGGCGTAAATTAGCTTGATACTATCGGCCGGAACACTTTCAACAAATTTGCGATATTCTGCGCAGTGCTCGGCAGGGGTAACAGATTCGAATTCGGGTATGTAGCGCTTGAGCAGCCGTAAACGGGCAGGGTAGTTGCAAATGTTTTGGGTATTACGCTGAAAAAGGTCTAAGGTAGCTTGCGCTTCGGCCAATGGGCTGACGAACGACGTTGATATATAAAGAGAGGTGTCGTTAGTTATTGGCTTCCCATTTTTAAGTTGTAACAACAAGTGCCACAACGGGTCGTTAGCTATTTGCTGTAACGTTGCGCTATCAACTTTTGAGTAGCTAGTTTGAGTAACGTCACTGGCCGTGGAATTAGCTGAAAAAATCAAAAAAAAGGAAGCAAGAATGCTTCCTTTTAGAATTCGTGTAAACATATCTTATTTACAAGGTACGCTTACTGAATCTTGGTATTTCCACATTTTGTCTGAGCCGTAATCGGTAGACGAACCGAATACACCGCCACTAATAATGTTGATGAAAAACGCAGATTCGACTTCTTTGTTCAAGTTAACGTCGGTACATTTTGCATCGTCAGCAACTAGCACTTTATCTTTGTTCTCTTTCTTAACGGTAACAACGCCAGGAACTGTTTGAGACATGCCATCAACAGTAACTGTAGTCGTTTCACCGCTAGTTGTTGTAACGTTTATTTTGTGTGTTTCTTCGGTAAGAATGGTGGCACAACCTGAGGTAAGAATGAGGCTTGCAGCAGCTAGTCCAATTATTTTTTTCATTATATATCCCTTTCTGATTTTGAATGTCGAATTTTCGACGAGCGCTAATATAATATCTACGCTATAAAAATCAAATAAATATTGCCGTGATGACATGATGAAAAGGGAAGAAAGAAGGTGAAATTGAGTTAGTATAGGGGGGGAGCAACAACTCAAGATGCTATGAGATATCATTATTGCTGTTGTCTAACTGAATTAATGCACGCTATTCGCAAGGGCGTTTTATCTAGTAGGTTTGGTTAGCAATAAGTCTAAATATTCCTCAACTTCTTTCATAAGAATGCAATTCAGCAATTCATGCACTTTTTTTCTCACTGCTGTTAGCTTTGCAGCTTGAAAGAGTCACAACACGTTAAACAACTTATTCTCTCTAATTTAAAAAATATTGTGAGATTTATTTCTCGGCCGCGAATCATTAGTCAACTACATTCTATTTGGGTAGGAGCAGACACTAGTGGTAGGCATGCTTTTAGACCAACTATAAAGTGATTAAGATAAAAAGACTTAGGCTATGCAAAGATTCAATCCATTGAGAATAGTGAAATGAGCGTCGATAGGCATGGAATGTACTTAGACATCATAGAAAGGCACAAGGGAATAGTGTTTAAAGTCGCTCGCTCCTACTGCAGCAATGAGTTTGACCGAGAGGATTTAGTCCAAGAAATTCTCGCTCAAATCTGGCGTTCTTTAGATACCTACAATGATAGCTTCAAAATAACAACTTGGATGTATCGAGTGGCGCTTAACGTTGCGATATCGTTTTACAGGAAAGATAAGACAACTGCTTATAAGCATCAAGAAATGGAAGACAAGTTACTGAGTTATGACATGGAAGCTGAACGAGAAAATGAACAGAGTTTGAATGAGTTATACACATTTATAAACGAACTGAGCGGCGTAGATAAAGCGGTATTGTTGATGTATCTAGAAGGTGTAAGCCAGTCTGAAATTGCGGCTAATTTAAAAATCACAGTTTCAAATGTTTCCACCAAGATCAGTCGAATTAAACAGAAGTTAAAGACAAAATCGGCTTAAGAAAAAAGGGATAAAATATGAATTTAGAACAGATGCAGTCTATGTGGCAGGCACATAGCGAAAAGTTAGATGAGAGTATGAGCCTGAATAAAAAACTACTTCAAAAAATACAGGCTGAAGGTAACAAAAGCGAGTTGAATAAGCTCATTTTGACGAGAGCCATCGAAGGCATTGTATTTTTTTGCATCGTTCTTTCTTTGGGAACTTATATGGCTTCGTCCTGGAGTCTAACCGCACCGGTGGTCTCTGCATTTGTGCTCAATGTATTTGCAATAGTAGGGCTAGCCGGGAGTATCGGCCAAATCGCGCTGTTAAGTAAGATAGACTTTTCGAAACCAATGAAGGAAATCTTGAATGATCTAATTGCTGTAAGAACGCACAGTCTGAATGTTTTTAAACTACTAATTCTATCTGCACCTTTTTACATGGCTTATGTATTCCTGGGCTACGACCTGTTTTTTGGCGTTGATTTATTCTCATTAATGTCGGCAGACACAGCAATTAGATTTTCAGTTGTTGCCTTGATATTTGGAGCTCTGGTGGCGCTGCTTGTCCATAAACTCAAGCCAGAAAATAGAACAAATAAATTAATTGGATGGCTTTATCAGGAAATATCCGGCCGCAGGTTAACGCACCTGTTAGACCAATTCGAAAATATGGACAAAGACTGAGAAGTAGGGGCCATTAGATTGTTTTTTAGCGAGGCACATCAGTCCGGAAAAGTCGATAAGACCGACACTCGGCCACCACGCTTGCGTGGCAATTTGCTGAATTTCAGGCACAAAAAAACCGACTCAAAAGTCGGTTTCAGTATCTACTTCTGTAAAGAAGAAGATGGTACCAGTGGGCGGACTTTGATTGGACCGACACTCGGCCGACACGCTTGCGTGGCGATTTACTGAGCTTCAGACACAAAAAAACCAACTGAAAAGTTGGTTTAATGTTTGGTACCAGTGGGCGGACTTGAACCGCCACGCTATCGCTAGCAACGGATTTTGAATCCGTCATGTCTACCAATTCCATCACACTGGCATAGTGTATAGACATCAACGTGGTGTTGATGCTTGGCATTATAGCGATGCCGCGCGCCTATACAACTACTTTTTGTGCTTTTTATGACTAAGTGCCGAAAGATTGTCCAAAGGCGCTCGCCGCTTCAGCCATTTCTTATTTTTTGTCACTCGGTATAACCTTACTCTTATCTTTCAATTAATAACTAGGTATGCCGCTGCTACCATCTCTGTAGCGTCCAATTAAGTGCAATTACCGCAATGATTGAAGATGCAATTGGCATTATTGCCTTGGCGTAAACCTTTACGTTTCGAACAGCCAGTAGCAGCGGTAGCAACAAAGAAACAATAGCGAGTTGACCTATTTCAACCCCTAAATTGAAGGCCAATACGTTCATTACTAAGCTGCCCGACTGGGCGTTGAGGTCACCAAACACGCTGGCGAATCCCATTCCATGTAATAGTCCAAAGCCAAAGGTGATAAATCCTAATCGCATGATGATCGGAAACATGTTGTTTAATGCGGTGATGGCAACCGATAAGGCGATACCTAACTCTACTATACGGCTATCGAGCGTAATGAAATTGAGCGCTGTGGCCGTTAAGGTTATTGAATGAGCAAGAGTAAATGTGCTCACAAGTATTACCGTATTTTTAAAAATACGCGCTTTGCTTGCCGCTCTTTCCCAGCGGTTATTGTTTCGACGAAGGTTCACGGTAAGTAAGGTGGCAACCAAGAAGAGAATGTGGTCAAGCCCGATGAAAATATGCCAAATACCTTGGTATACCATTTCACCAAATTGAGTGAGCCAGTCATTGTTTAGAGGGGAAACAGTAATTGATGTTCGCTCGCTGTCTAATACATATACTCCGTTAAAGTCGTTTAGCGTTATCGACGTGAGTAACTTATGGGTAGGAAAGTCCGCGACAATGCCTGTGTATTGCACGGTTAGCTCGTTTAACTTTGCGCAAGTAACTTGAAGTGGATAGGCCAACAACGATTCTGCGGATATGTTTTTCATAGATGGTGGCGCTGTACTGAGCGCACAGCGCTGGCCATTATCACTGATGATAACATTGCTCTGTATATAATTGTTTGCCAAGCTGTGGTGTCGATTCACCTCGCCCCACGTAAGGCTACCGTTGTTATCAATATCTAACCCAGCAGCGCGACCGATATCTTCGGGTTTTAATAACAGTTCACCCGCTAGCACATTGTCTGACGTGCTATTAAGAGTTAAATACCCGTTGCTCAATTCGTGAGATAAGACGTCAGTACTAAGCAGTGTAAACATTAATAGCGCAATAAGCGTGTTTATACTTTTTTGATTGAAAAAGGGGATAGTGCTACACATCAGTGGATACCGCCTTTGCTTGTCGTGCCCGCTCTAGCAATTGCTTATCGCTATTATTTTGCGCATATTGCCAGTTAAGTTCGGCAAACTTTAAAGCTAGGGCATAGTTAGGCTCTACCTCTAAAAAGTAAGTTGCGACTTGTGCCGCGTGTGAGCTATCTTCACGCCAAACGCGAATCTCCATATTTTTAGCCAACTGAGATTGTACATTGGAAGCGTTAATGCCTTGTGCTCGTTCAGCCTTGGCCCACTGAAGGAGCAAGCCATCATCGGCAGTAGATATGTCAGGTACAGAGGCCTCTAAAGTCTCGGTTATGATTTTAAAATTGCCAAGCGTAGTCTGCGCTTCTGCCCAAACCAGCAAAGCGCTAATCGGAAGCTGTGAGAATTCCGTTTTGCCTAATAACGCGAGTGCCTCGTCAGGATTGCCTAATTGCAGCGTCATGTCTGCAAGCACTTCATAAAACCATTCTTGTTCAGTATGTGTGGCTGAACCGGTATATATTTCAAATGCTTTAAGCTTTTGTAGTAACCTAGGTTCAGCTTTTTGCGAAAAATCTGCGTTTACCATACAGGTAAAGGCAATCAAGAAGCTGGTTTTTCCAACTAACTGTTCGCAATATTGTTTTGCCTGTTTTGCGTTGCCCCGCTGAATATTGATATCTGCAAGAAGCAAATGCGCAGCTGGGGAGCGGTAATGTGATATTTGTGCTAAATGCTGCTCGGCTTGCTCAAATTTATGAATACCTTGAAGTAACCTAGCTTCAAGAACAACAAGACGCTCTTTTTGACCTAGATTTAATGCGTCATAGTTATTTCGCATTGCACGTGTAAAGCGTTCTACACGTTCCCGTTCATTGCCCTGTGCAAAAAGATATCGGCTTTGTGATAAAAGTTTATCTGCTTCATCAAAGCCTTTAATTGATGCGTGCTGGGGCTCCCAGGTTGCTATCACGGTATTGTAATTTAATGCTTCGTTTTGAATGTTTGCTGCGTTAGATTCGGTAATAAGCATTAGGTTTGAAAATAGGAGGGTGAAAGCAAACGTTTTAATAAACTGCATTGTCGTTTCCTTTAAAAAAGCCTTCCATGGCTTTACGGTTGACACTGTTTTCCGCTACCGATCCAGACTGTTAATCGATGAGTAAATCGTCGAAAGTCGTATCATCAGCATCCTGTGTGAACTCTCTTCCGTTAATTGGTAGTGGTTCATCGGTAGGGGCTTGGTTAAATGCATCACGGGTATAGCTAGAAAACGATACCTGCTGAGCTTCTATGGTTACAGAAACCGATGCAGTCACCTCAGGGTTTACACCATCTGACACGGTAAACGTAAAGCTATCGCTGCCTGTTACCTGAGCGTTTGGTGTGTAAGTGAAGCTTCCATCAGCGTTAACTACAGCACTACCTAAGCTACCGTTTTCTCCAAGGCCGAAGGTAAGCGAATCGCCATCTTCATCTGTCGCAGTTAACGTACCGTCAAAGGCAATATCAGCTTGCGTCGTCAGCATCTGATCCACCGCTACTGGTGCAACATTTTCCTCGGGTGGCGTGTAATCGTCGTCATCATCGCTGTCAAAACAGCCCGAAAGCGCTAATACCAATCCCGATATGACCCAAACTCGGCGAGAGCGAGCGTTCGCTGAAGCAAAGCGCGCAATCGAAAATTGGCTGGAGTCATGATTAAATAATGTTTTCTTCATAGGCATAATTGCGTTCCTTATTCTGAACCAGCAAGCGGTGTTTTAAGGTAAGGGAATGCGTTATCAATCATGCTGGCGTCTACAGGTGCGCCGTCAGTGAAAGGTACGGTGCCCACACTTGCATCTTCTGGTGCACATAAACCTAAATCAGTGTCTTCACCTGCTACTGGAATAGGGTGACATAGGCGTCCCATTACTACGCGAAGTGCAATGTCCACCACGTCATCACCTGGGCGGCGACCGTTAGGGAAACCTGCTAAGTCATTTCCTGCTACACCAAAGGCCGACTGTGATTCAGCAGGTGTTGCTGGAATTCCAGTGTTTAGGCGAAGCATTTCAGACGCAGTTACGGTAGCTTGTTGGTTAACACCTGGGAAACCAGTTAGGAACGCTGTTACCAAGTCCGTGCGAGGGAAGTTAGTTGGTGCAAGAGTTTCAATCTCCGTACCCAGCGTGGTATTTACCGCATCTTTGAAAAGAATGTTAAGTAACTCAGGCAGTGATGGGTGAGTCACATAATCAGCGAATTGACCATCATTGCTAGGGTGAGAGGTTGAGAACTTATCCTTGTCACCGATACCAATAACCAGTTCATTCACAAGTGGACTTCCTAGACGAGAAACCTGTGTCATCGCTCCACCGTTAGTTTCTGGTTTTTGAAACGTCGCATCTGGGTTAAGAATGCGAGCTTGAGGTAAGCTTGCCGTTGTCCAGCCGCCAATTACGCCGTTTCCTTCGCCAGTCACACACGCAGCAGGCACTTCAATAGAAAGTGCGGTTACGTTCTTGTCTGCCAAGTCATCGTTCATCGCGCTTTGAGTAATACCGCCCGGAAACCCTTGGCCATCGCTTGCACCCGGCGCACTGTCACCTTCAACAGGTACATAGTTTACAAGGTCAAAAGTTTTACCCAGATTTACGACGAAGGGGTCTTTACGCTGCCCAACGAATACCTTAGCCATGTCGTCACAACCAGGAATGCTAAACGAGTAGACAAAGCTTTGGGCATAACGGGCGTATTCCGCTTCACTTGTGAAGGTTTTATTGCCGATATAATCAAGGGGCTTTTTAAACATATCGCCCATGGCTGGCGTTAGCGTTGTACGCGTACCTGTTTTAATGTCGCCACTGACCATAGTAAGACTGTACATTTCTGAAAAGTTTGCTGCGCTTGAATCATCTGCACTGATACCGCCAACGTTTTTAAGCGGTACTTTTACCATCTTTTTATCGCCTTCTGGGCCGATGGGTAGCGCTATACCTTCATTATCAGCAGCTAGCATGTTATTAAAATTAAAAACAAAGCTAATGTCTTCTACAGCATCACCATCGTTATCGATATGAATGGCGTAGTGGGCATTCGGATCCATAGCAAAGTAGTTAGGGCCGCCGTATGCATCCTGCAATGGAATGTAGTTTGCGATGAAGGTGACGTAGCCTTCTCGGCCTTGTTCATAACTGTTAAATGCGTAGAAGTCAGTGCTGTCTAGCGCTGGATGACGAGTAATGTTCGGTGCTTCTCTATGGCTTGACGCGACTGCGCCCGCTGTTATGGCTGCACACGTTACAGCAACGGCCAAAGACAAGGTTTTGCGTTTAAATTGGATCATGTCGAGTCTCTCTGTTTTTATGAGTTCAAAAGTTAAACGACTGAGCTTTGGCTTTAGATGCAAAATAATTTAAAAAAATGAAAAAAAGTTTTTATAGAAAGTTTAAATATAAAAAAGGCCACATGAACAGTGGCCTTAAGATGTGTCGCTTTTTGCTAGAAAACTTAAACTGACACAATAGGAGCAATATAAAGTACTTCGGTCGGCGAGCCAGTCACCGAACCGCCTGGCGCTTCTAAACTAACAGCCAGGGCTGCGATACTTTGACTAAGTAAAATGTCGGGTGTCGCCCGAGTATCTCCGTTAGCCTCCGGCAAAAGCCCGAGCGAAATCGGTGCTTCGCCGTTTGCTGGAACCATCCAAAGTTCATAGTCTTTATCTGCAAGGGCAACAAAGGCATCAGTCACCTTAACGTTCATACTATCGCCTGAAACTTCTATTACCCACAATGGCTTGTTGTCTGCGTTGTTGACTACGGCAATATGCGAAACGACAGGAGCTGGTACAGGCTGCATGACGAAAAGTAATACGGCCAACACCATAGCTGCAGCTGTGGATATGAACGATAAGTTCTTCCAGCGTTTCTGCTTTTCTTTCTCAAAGTCGATAACCTCGCCAGACTTGCTGGAAGGTTGTGTATCGCTAGCTACGCTTGCGTCGTCAGCGGCTTTATGTCCAAGTTTTACTTGGATGTTTTCCCACACGTCGTCTGGCGGCGTCACAGGCGGGAGCGTCTCCGCAAAGCCGGTTAGATATTGTTCCCATTGGGCCGTTGCATCGCTCACCGCTTGATATTGCATCATTAACTTTTGATAGCGTGTGCGCGCTTTACCTCTGAGGGTACCAACAACGTATTCCGCTGCCAGTGCATTAAGTCGTTCTTCTTTCAAATAATTCATAGTGACAAGCACCTCTGCAAGCTCTGCAAGCCTCGTCTTATCCAGCTTTTAATTGTACCAAGGGGCGAGGCCAAGTGACTCACCACTTCTTGATGAGACATACCGTTAACGTAAGCTAAATGAATAGCTTGGCGCTGAGGGCCGTCTAATTCATCCAAGCACGCGGCTAGTTTAGCTTGCTCTGCACCCAGTTTAACATTTTGTGAGCTCTCTACTCCCGATGGTGCATCATCGTTTAGCTCAACTTCGTTTCTTACATTGTGATAGCGAATTAAGTCCAGTGCCCGATAGCGCGCAATGCTTACCATCCAAGTGAGCACGGTGCCTTTGCCTCGCTGATAATTGCCTGCGTTATGCCATATTTTAATGTAAGTATCTTGTGTGGCTTCATCGGCAAGCTCTGGCCGTTTTAGTAGCTTTAAAGCAACTGCATAAAGCTGTGGGCTGGTTATTTTATAAAGCTCTGCGAAGGCTTTTTTGTCACCGTCTGCTGTTTTACACAGCAAAGGGAACAAAGTTTCATGTTCCATCGTTGCTCCTACCTTTTATTGTTATGGCACCATTCTCACGATGATACTGACTTTCGAAAAATGCTGCTTCTAAGTATTTAAACTAGCACGCTTTTTAAACATTCACATAAAATATTGCGGCGTCAAAAGGGCCTACGCCGCTATTGCTATTAAAAGCTTATGCGCGGTTAATATTTCAAGGAAACAGTAAGACGAACGTTTCGTGGTTCAACCGGGTGATAGTGCAAATCCTCTATGCCATCTTCAGGTTCGCCAGGAAGTCTCGACGCATAAAAGTAGTCGATATCATGATCATCACTATCAAGGGCGTTCAACACTTCTAAAGTCACGTCCCACATCGGCTGACGATAAGCGACCTGTGCGTTCATTAAAAACGTTGATGGCGGTGAAACTTCATCGAAGCTTTCCACCGTACGAGAACTTAAATAACGACCTCGCAGCGTATAACTAAATCCAAGCTGGTTGCTGTTTTGAAAATACGTGAGGCCCGCGCTCACAACGCCCGGAACTGTACCGTCAATATGGCGGCCTTCGCCTTCTACGCTGTCGCTGAATCTTGCTTTTGTCCAAGCAGCTTCAATGTCAGTTGTTAAATGATGATTAACCCAGTAGTAGGCACTTACTTCTATTCCGTGTCTTTCTGATGGTCGACTCGCTTCGGTGAAGCCTGCGTCGCCGACATAAACAAGTTCACTATCTAGTTCTAGTCGCCACAATGCAGCTGAAACGTTATAAGTTCTATTGTCGGTAAAATTAACCCCGGCTTCATAACCAAGAGACTTCACTAGTAACGGTGATGGTTCGGTTGCATCCCCACTTACCGGATCTACAGTAATAGTTGCACCCCGCGCGTCGTTTGAGTGATAGCCTTGACCGATATTGGCAAATGCGGTGAGCTGTTCAGACAGCAAGTATTTCAGACCTGCTTTTAACGTAAAAATACCATCGTCAGCACTACCGCTGTTGGCGTCTAAATCGCTATCTACGTCAACATCTAAGTAATCATAACGACCGCCTAACGACAGGCTTAATCTATCGTTTAGAAAAATATTGGACTGAGCAAAAAGTGCATAGCTGTTGCTTTCTACCGCGTCTTCTCTAACGGTGCCAAACCGGGTTAAATTTTGAGTGCGATACAAGCCTACATTGTCGATATCGTCAAAGCGCCACTGGCCGCCCAAGGTAATACTGCTCCCTTCTGTAATAGCGAAGGGGAGGGTAGTGAATATTTCACCGCCATAGATTTTTCTATCATCAGCTTGTTCGAACGGATCGCCTCGCTCAGGGTTATCGAGGAAGTAAGTGAAGTTAGAAAATAAACTAAGCTCAGTGTCTATGGCATAAATAGAGGCGTTCCATGTGTCGCTAGCGTAGTTTGCAGATAGGCTATAGCGAGAAGACTCCCCACCAACCTGGGTATCGATAGAGCCAAGGCGGTCTATTAAGCCGCTTTGAATAGCACGCTCTGGTACCTGATCGGCGCCATTCCAACTATTATCATAAGCCATGCCTGTTATGGTAAGTTGGCCATCTAACATTGGCGTAATATATCGAATATGAGCGTTTTTCTTTTTTACGTCTTCGTCAACATCAGTCCATGGGCCGTCATAGGTTTGATATTCTAAAGCCGTAACAACGCGGCTTTCTCCTGTTTCAAACTGGTTTAGTGCAACGGCGCGCTTAAATCCAAACTCGCCTAAACCTAAGAATACCTGGTTATTTTCAAGGGAATCTCTCAAATTAAAAATCGCGCCGCCTGCGCTAGAAAAATCGCCAATGTTGGCATAGTAGGTACCTTTAAAGTAGCTAAGGCTGTCGATGAGTTCAGGAATTATAAAGTTTAGGTCGCTGTATCCTTGACCGTGGCCGTGGCTACGCATGTTGACCGGCATTCCATCAACGCTTACGGTAAAATCGGTTCCATGGTCAAGATTAAAACCGCGAAGAAAATACTGGTTGGCCTTCCCTGAACCGCTGTGTTGCGTCACCATCATACCCGGAATAAATTCCAATATTTCACCAGCGCGTAGCATTGGGCGGTCAATCATAGTGTCACCCGACACCCATCCCTGAGAAGCAGAAATAAATTCTCCATCTTTTACCGACGAGTCACCGCGTACCCGAATATGCTCAATATCACCTTCTGGGTCATCGAGGGCGAGTGTGGGCGCAGTTGCGAGTAATATAGCGCTAGCAGTTAATGTTTTTGCAAAAGTTAATGTGGTCACTTTATGATTTCCGTTATCAGTTTTAATAACCATAACGAATGAATGAGGTGCTTGGATGCATTTTTTTAATAACTGTGCAGTCATCGATTTATCAATCATATTATTAAATGACGTTTAGTGTGGCTTATTGTGTTTATGCTATAGGGCGCTTGTGTCAAAATATGCATCGAAAATGATGATGTGAAGAGATACCCGTGGCACGACACGATAAGAAAGTTAAGAAAAGGCAATCGGCACCAAAATCGTCGACGACTGCTGAACATGAAAATGCGAGTAGCGTAGACTCAGAAAGTGAAACCCTTGAGCGAGCGGGGTTTATCCGCAGGTTACTTGCTATGGTTTACGACACCCTAGTGGCAACCGCCGTAGGCATGTGCGCAGCGATGGTGATGATAGTCACGCTGGTGGTTATGTTAAAAAACGGTACGCTCGATTTACAGGGGTACGCGGAGCCCGCTGACCTTATTCAGGCGTCGTTTGGCTATAAGCTGCTTATTCAAGCTTGGGTAGGCTTGTGGATAGCTGGTTTTTTCTTGTGGTTTTGGCGCAGAGGTGGGCAAACATTAGGTATGCGAGCTTGGCGCTTGCGGATTTATAGCACCGTTGAAGAGCCCATGACTTGGCCTCGCTTATTCATTCGACTTTTTGCATCGCTAGGTGGTCTCGGTACTCTGTTGGTCTTATTTGATTTTAAGAATAAACAGTCACTGCAAGACCGTCTAGCGAAAACAGAAGTGTTGAAATTAAGCAAAGAGGCAAACGATCACAAAAGCTGGTAGCGTGTGTGTTGGTTAGCTGAAGAAAAAATTTGAGAAGTTTATCGTTTAATTTAGGCGTTACATATCGGTTGCTGGTAATTAACTTTCACGCTTGAGTATGAAAACAAGTATAAAAAAAGAGGCGATGCCTCTTTTTTTGTATGTGCTGTAAGCCTTCAACAGACTAAGCATAAGTCACGTTGTTGTTTATTATCGTCGAAGCATAATACCCGCGACAGCAGCAAACAGCAGGCTTGGTAGCAAAGCACCAAGGAATGGCGGCAACTGGTATACCAAGCTCACGGGGCCAAATACTTCGTTTAATATAAAAAAGCCAAAACCTGTCAGCACCCCCATAATAACGCGAGCACCCATAGTCACGCTGCGTAACGGTCCGAATATAAACGACAGCGCCATCAACAACATAACGCCAACTGATATAGGCTGGAATACTTTCCGCCACAGCGCTAACTCATAGCGAGATGGATCTTGGTCGTTATTATCTAGATAGTTCACGTAATCAAGCAGGCCAGTGATAGATAATGCTTCGGGCTTAACTGCCACAATTCCCAATTTATCGGGAGTAAGGGTCGAGTTCCAGCGCACACGATCGCTTTCATCTAACGTGACATTGGTTTCTGTAAACTGGGTTACTTCAACGCTGTTTAGCCACCAGCCATCGCCATCAAACTCTCCATTTTTCGCATAGGTGATACTGTCTAGTGAAAGGTCAGCATTGAAACTAAATATGCTCACATCTTTTAGCGAGTCTTGGCTCAGCACTTGGCCAATGCTCACAAACCTGTCTCCATCCTTTGCCCATACAAGCTTGTCAGATGAAAATAAACTTCCGCCCGAAATGGCTTCTGTTCTTATTTGTTTAGCTTTGGTTTCACTGTAAGGCGTTACCCATTCACCTATGGCCATCACCAGTAAAATCATAACAAGCGTCGATTTCATGGCCGAGTTGATGATATTCCAGCGGCTCATTCCCGATGCTTGCATGACCACGAGCTCACTGTTGCTGGCCAAAACGCCCATGCCAATAAGACCGCCAAGCAGGGTAGCCATAGGAAAAAATTGTTCTAAATCACGGGGCAAGCTTAGTAGTACGTAGATAAACGCGGCAAGCATGTCGTAGTCGCCTTCGCCTATTTTGCGCAACTGTTCCACGAATTTAATAAGTGCACTTAAACCAATAAGAACACTAAGAGTGACGGTTATGGTGCCTAACAACGTTCGTGCTATGTACAAATCGAGGATCTTAAACATCTATTTCTTCCTCAATATCCAAGCGCGAAGCTCTGTGCCAGTTTTCCTGTCTCGCACAATAAGCATAACGCCTATTATCAACATAATGGTATGAACCCACCACAAACCAAGCTGGGGCGGCATTTTTCCGTCCTCTAATACTCGTCTGCTTGCAAGTAATAGTAAGAAGTAGCCAAGGTAAAGCAAAATGGCAGGGAACATTTTCCCGAATCGCCCCTGACGCGGGTCGACGGCGCTTAGAGGAACGGCAATAAGTACTAAAAACGGAATGGATAATGGGATCGCAATGCGCCACTGTAGCTCTGCTCTAGCCTCGATGCTGTCGTCTTCCCAAAGCTCGTTGGTGGGCAAAACACTTACCTTGCGACGGGTCTCGTCTGCAGGTTTATCGGCTATCTGAATCTGGTATTCATCAAACTCAACTTTACGGAAGGCCTTTTCAGACTGCTTGCCTTCGTACTGCACCCCTTCTTTTAATACAAGGTTTCGCGTGCCGTCAGGGTTATTAGCCACTTCACCAGTTTGCGCATACACAACGCGGACATCGCCTTCGCTGTCATCAGTTTGATTTTGCGACAGGAATACACGCTGTAAAGTATCACTCTTGTCTACATCATGAACAAAAATAACCGCTTTCTCGTTACCGGTCTGTTGGAACCGGCCAGGCATCAGAGCCGAAAGCCCCGCCTCGTTTCGCGCTTTTTCCCGCAGTTGATATTCATTTTCGGCAGCCAGAGGCGCGAAATACAGTGTGATCGCGCCAGTAACTACCATGATGAGCACAGATAAAAATAGCATCACCCGCGTAACGTACCATTCACTGATACCACAGGCGCGCATCACCGTCATTTCACTGTCTACATAAAGCCTGCCGTGGGCCAGCATTATGCCTAAGTAAGCACTGATGGGCAGCACCAAAGATGAGAGAATGGGGGCATATAAACCTAAGAAGCCAAGCACTAGCCCAGCGGGAATGTCACCGTCTGATGCATCGCCTAAAACGCGCACAAATCGCAAGGTGACAAAAATGGCCATTAGGATGAAGAAAATCGCTAACTGAGATTTCAGCGTTTCCTTAAGTAAATAGCGGAATATCAGCATCTCAGCCCTTCCGGAAAATTAGGAATTTTAGTGAAAGAATGCACAATTTTGTTTAAACTTACTGTTTTTACAAGTTTTGCCTGCAATCATAAACCGTTTGCACGGTGTTTTGACGCAAAATTAACCTATATTCAATAGGCATGAAAGCGTGTATTGCAGCGAACTAAAAAGTTATGCTGCGTATTAAAACATAAAGCAGCGCGAAACGTTACGTGATTTTAGTCATCGTGCAAACCATAAACGACGAAAAGCGAGGTGATATCGTGGAGTTTAGTGTAAAAAGTGGCAGTCCTGAAAAACAACGCAGTGCATGTATTGTTGTGGGTGTCTTCGAGCCGCGTCGCCTAACGGCGGTGGCCGAACAACTAGACGAAATCAGTGAAGGTTATATCAGCAACTTGTTACGCCGTGGGGACCTTGAAGGTAAAGCGGGTCAAATGTTGTTGCTACACAATGTACCTAACGTACTGAGCGAGCGCGTGCTTCTAGTCGGTTGTGGCAAAGAGCGCGAATTAGATGAACGTCAGTATAAGAATATCATTGCCAAAACCATTCAAACGTTGAATGAAACGGGTTCAATGGAAGCAGTGTGTTTCCTTACCGAGCTTCACGTTAAAGGCCGTGATACTTATTGGAAAGTGCGCCAAGCTGTCGAGGCAACGGAAGACACGCTTTACACCTTCTTGCAGCTTAAAACGAAAAAAGGCGAGCCTCGCCGCCCGCTGCGTAAAATTGTATTTAATGTACCTACCCGTCGCGAACTGACGGTGGGCGAGCGTGCTATTGAGCATGGCTTGGCCGTTGCTCGTGGTGCAAAAGTGACTAAAGACGTGGCCAACATGCCACCAAACATTTGTAACCCCGCTTATCTGTGGCAACAAGCGCAAGAGCTAGCTAGCCAATACGACAGCGTCACTGCTGAAGTGGTTGATGAAACCCAAATGGCAGAGCTAGGTATGCAGGCATATTTAGCGGTTGGTCGTGGGTCTGACAACGAAAGCATGATGAGTATTATGCATCACCGCGGCGGTGCTGCAGACCAAGCACCTATTGTGCTTGTTGGTAAAGGTCTTACTTTTGATTCTGGCGGTATTTCAATTAAGCCAGGCGAAGCCATGGATGAAATGAAGTACGACATGGGCGGCGCTGCAGGCGTGCTTGGCACAATGCATACCATCGCTGCACTTAACCTGCCAATTAACGTTATCGGCGTACTAGCAGGCTGTGAGAACATGCCAGACGGTAAAGCATACCGCCCAGGCGACATTCTAACGACCATGTCGGGCCAAACCGTTGAAGTGCTTAATACTGATGCAGAAGGCCGTTTGGTATTGTGCGACGCACTAACTTATGTAGAGCGTTTCGAACCAGAGCTTGTTATTGATGTTGCTACGCTAACGGGCGCGGCAATTATTGCGCTAGGTCATCACGCAACGGCAGTAATGAGCACGCATAACCCTCTTGCTCACGAGCTACTAAATGCATCGGAGCAAAGCTCAGATCGCGCATGGCGTCTACCGCTATGGGATGATTACCAAGAGCAGCTTGAAAGTCCGTTTGCCGATATGACAAACCTTGGTGGTCGCCCTGCAGGGTCAATCACAGCGGGTTGTTTCCTGTCACGCTTTACTAAAAAGTACAACTGGGCGCACCTTGATATTGCCGGTACGGCATGGCGCAGTGGCAAGAACAAAGGCGCAACAGGCCGTCCAGTGCCAATGCTGTCTCAGTTCTTGATGAACCGCGCAGATATCAAATTAGAGGACTAATCATAAATGCCACAAGTGATATTTTATCAACTTACCAGCAGTGACAATGGTGTGGCAGGCCGCGCCAGTGAAGTCATTGCGTCAGCGTTTGCCAATAAGCAAAAAATTAGCGTGTTGTGCGATACACAGGCGCAAGCTGAAGAAGTTGATGAATTGTTGTGGCAGCTACCGGCTGACCGCTTCGTGCCCCATAATCTTTTTGGTGAAGGGCCGCAGTCGGGAACGCCGGTGGAAATTTGTTGGCGGCCAGAGCAGGTAGCCAGACGACAAATGGTGGTAAATGTGGGTTCTGGCATGGTGCCTTCGCCTAACCAGCATCGTCAAATCATCGATTTTGTACCCGTGGACGAGAATGCCAAACAGGCCGCACGGGTGAGATACAAAAACTATCAGCAAGCTGGATGCAATATGCAGTTTAAATCTGCATAGCTCATTCGCGTTTAGCTTCAATTTGAGAGTGTGTAATGGATAAAACCTTCGAACCGCAGTCCATCGAGCAGCAATGCTACAAGTCATGGGAAGAGGCGGGTTTATTTAAAGCTTCAGGTAGCGGCGACCCTTATTGTATTTTGCTTCCGCCACCAAACGTTACCGGTAGCCTTCACATGGGCCATGGTTTCCAGCAGACCATTATGGATGCCTTAACCCGCTATCACCGCATGAAGGGCGATAATACGCTATGGCAAGTGGGTACCGACCACGCCGGTATTGCTACCCAAATGGTGGTAGAGCGCCAACTTAATGCACAAGGCAAGACGCGCCACGATTTAGGTCGCGAAGACTTCATCAAAAAAGTGTGGGAATGGAAAGAGCACAGCGGCGGTACGATCACCGGTCAAATGCGCCGCTTAGGTACGTCACCTGACTGGTCTCGCGAAGTGTTTACCATGGACGAAGACCTGTCTAAAGCCGTCACTGAAGTGTTCGTTAAACTACACGAAGAAGGCCTAATTTACCGCGGTAAGCGTTTGGTTAACTGGGACCCAGTGCTTCACACTGCAGTATCTGACTTAGAAGTACTGAACGAAGAAGAAGACGGCCACATGTGGCACATGCGCTATCCGCTAGCGGATGGCAGCGGTGAACTAGTGGTTGCGACAACGCGCCCTGAAACCATGCTAGGTGACACTGCGGTTGCGGTACACCCGGATGACGAGCGTTATCAAGGCTTTATCGGCAAAGAAATTAAGCTACCGATTACTGGCCGTTTAATTCCGGTTATTGCCGATGACTATGTCGACCAAGAATTCGGTACAGGCTGCGTTAAAATTACGCCAGCTCACGACTTCAACGACTACGACATGGGTAAGCGTCATAACCTGCCTATGATCAATATTCTTACTGACGATGCGAAAATTAACGACGATGCGCCAGAAGCGTATCGCGGTTTAGATCGCTTCGACGCCCGTAAGCAAATAGTGGCTGATTTAGACGCACAAGGCGCATTGGTTAAGATTGAGCCGCATAAGCTTAAGGTGCCACGTGGCGACAGAACGGGCGCGGTTATCGAACCATACCTAACTGACCAATGGTATGTAGCCGTTGAGTCTCTGGCTAAGCCCGCGATTGAAGCGGTTGAAAGTGGCGAAATTCGCTTTGTGCCAGAGAACTGGAATAAGACTTACTACCAGTGGATGCACAACATTCAAGACTGGTGTATTTCACGTCAGCTGTGGTGGGGCCACCGCATTCCAGCGTGGTATGACGAAAACGGTAACGTTTTTGTTGGCCGCACCGAAGAAGAAGTGCGTGAGAAACATGGCCTAGGCAGTGACGTAACCCTTTCACAAGATGACGATGTTCTTGATACCTGGTTCTCAAGTGCGCTATGGCCGTTCGCGACCATGGGCTGGCCAGAAGAAACACCAGATCTTGAAACCTTTGTACCGTCTTCAGTGCTAGTAACTGGCTTTGACATCATCTTCTTCTGGGTTGCCAGAATGATCATGATGACCAAGAAGTTCACTGGCAAGATTCCGTTTAAAGATATTTATATTACTGGCCTTATCCGTGATGAGAACGGCGATAAAATGTCAAAGTCGAAGGGCAACGTGCTTGACCCAATCGATTTGATTGACGGTATTGATATTGAGTCGCTAGTGACTAAGCGCACTGCGGGCATGATGCAGCCTCAGCTTGCTGAGAAGATTGCTAAGCGTACCCGTAAACAGTTCCCTGACGGTATTCAGGCTTACGGCACAGATGCATTGCGCTTTACTTTTGCAGCGATGGCGTCAACCAGCCGCGATATCAACTTTGATATGGCCCGTGTTGAAGGCTACCGCAACTTCTGTAACAAAATTTGGAACGCATCCCGTTTCGTATTGATGAACACAGAAGAGCACGATACAGGCCGTGACGGGGGCGAAATGGTGCTTAGTATGGCCGATCGCTGGATTTGGGCGAAGTTCCAACAAACGCTGGTTGAGTTTGAAAAGGCGCTTGAAGACTACCGTTTCGACATTGCTGCGCAAACCGTTTACGAGTTCACCTGGAACCAGTTCTGCGACTGGTACCTAGAACTTACTAAGCCAGTGCTTAACAATGACGCCAGCACTGAAGCTGAAAAGCGCGGTACCCGTCATACGCTTATCAATGTGCTTGAAAGCCTGCTTCGCTTGTTGCACCCGCTAATGCCATTTATCACCGACACTATCTGGCAGCGCGTTGTGCCACTAAGTGCGCTTAAGGTGGAAGAGGGCGCAAGCATTATGGTTCAGGTATTCCCTGAAGTTGATGCAGCGAAACAAGACGACAAAGTACTTGCTGATATCGAGTGGGTGAAGAAGTTTATCGTAGGTATTCGTAATATTCGTGGTGAAATGGATATCTCGCCAAACAAACCGCTTAATGCGCTACTTAAAAACGTAAGCGATGAAGACGCCCGTCGTCTTGATGCGGCTAAGGCATTTCTCGATAAGCTATCTAAGCTTGAAACCGTTACGATATTAAAAGACGGTGAAGAAGCGCCAGCCAGTGCCACAGCGCTTGTGGGTGAGATGGAAATTCTTATCCCAATGGCAGGGCTTATCGATAAAGACGCAGAGCTTGCCCGTATTACTAAAGCGATGGAGAAAATCGAGAAAGACGTATCTCGTACCCGTGGCAAATTAGGTAACGAGAAGTTCGTAAGTAATGCGCCAGAAGCGGTAATTGAGAAAGAACGTGCGAAGTTGGACGAGGGTGAAAAAGCCCTAGCTAAACTTAAAGAGCAGTTCGAGACCATTAAAGCACTGTAAACGAAAATACTTCAGCTTTAACTGGCTAATGAAGTAGATAAATAAAAGGGTTACCTCACATTTGAGGTAATCCTTTTTTATTTGATGAAGCTGATAATCAAATAAAGTTAACCATCTAATCGTTTGCCTAAGTATTGTTTAAGCATAGCAACAAGCGCCTTTTGCTTAATGGGCTTGGTAAGATAGTCATTCATACCGGCATCAAGTGCCCCTTGTCTATCTTCCTTCATCGCATTTGCCGAAAGGCCAATAATAGGTACACCGGTAAAACCTTTCTCACGAAGTATCCTTGTTGCTTCATAACCATCCATAACGGGCATTTGAACATCCATTAATACGAGGTCATATTGCGGTGCATTTTCCACTTTTTGTACAGCCTGTTTTCCGTCTTCTGCGATATCGAAAGTAAGCCCAAGATTTGTCAGCATCTCGCCTGTTACGAGTTGATTGATATTATTGTCTTCCACCAACAGCACGTGGCCTTCAAGCACAGTATTTATGGTTTCATGATCAAACTTCGTATTGTCATTTCTGGCGTCTTTCGAGATCACTTGATTTATAAAACGATCGAACTGCGCTGGCGTAAACGGATGCATAATTGACGGTCCGTCCCACAGCGAATCGTATTTTGATTGAAGCGCAGTACCCGCTGTCTCGAACACCAGACCTACCGACTTGCCTGTTTCGTGTAAACTTTTTAGCCAAGTAAGGTTTTCTCTAAAGGTAGTGAAATTTTGTACGTCAAAAATAATGAATTCGGGAAGGTCGGATATTTGTTTCGCTTCCTCAATCGATAAATGTCGCTGTTCCAAGAGCTGAATTTGATGACAATAGGCCAATGGCAGCAAGGGCGCTTGAGTAATATAAAGGCTATCTAAAGGAAGCTGAGGGGTTTGAGCCAAGACGCCTGCCTGGTTTTTAAACGCTTTCAAAGGCAGCTCAATTTTAAATGTACTACCTTTACCTATTGTAGACGTCGCATCTAGGCGCCCCTGCATAAGTTCTGTGAGCTGGCTTACAATAGCGAGTCCCAAGCCAGTACCGCCATATTTCCTGTTCGTCGACCCATCGGCTTGAGTGAATGGTTTGAAAATTCTATCCAGTTGAGATGGACTCATACCTATGCCTGAATCTGTAACTTCCATTTTGAGGTTAAGCACATTTCCTTTTTCATTTAATGTACCATCAAACACTATATCAACATGACCTTGCTCGGTGAACTTAACGGCGTTATTACCAATATTCATAATAATTTGGGCAATACGCAATGGGTCGCCAATAACCTGCGGGGGAAGCGAAGGGTTTACTGTAAAGTGAACAGATAAGTTCTTTTCCTTGGCGCGTAGTGCAATAACTGCTATCAAGTTATCGAACAGTGAATGCAATGAGAAACTTACTTCTTCTATTTTTAACTTGCCAGCTTCTATCTTTGAAAAGTCGAGTATATCGTTAATCACGCTTATTAAAATTTGGCCTGAATATGCTGCTTTATCCAAGTATCCTCTTACCGTATTTGAAAGCGTTTGCTGTTGAGCAAGTTCTATCAGACCAATAATGCCATTCATCGGAGTACGGATTTCGTGACTCATATTGGCTAAAAACATACTTTTAGACGCAGTTGCCTGCTCTGCTTTTATCTTCGACTCTGTTAAAGCACTGTTTAAACCCTCCAGCTGCGTATTCATGTTACGCGCTTCATGTAAAAGCTTTTCAGTTTGGCGATTCTTATCGCTAAACACCAGCGCTGCTTTTGCTAATTTACCAATCTCATCTTTGCGATTACTGCCGGGAATATTAGCGATTTGAACGCCTTTAGAAAGCTTGTTAAAGACCAACGTAATGGAACGAATAGGACCAAGAATTCGAAAGGTAGAAAAGAGCGCTGCTGACAGTGCGAGAAGTATCGCAATAAGGGAAAATACCTCACCGTTTTGCTGAGTGCGCTTGGCTATTTGATACGTTCTTTGTGTGGCAACTTCTGAATTCGTGGTGACTTGCTTAGCTAGCTCACCGCTTAGGTAAAGAAATTCGTTGGCTGAGCCTGCCATGACCACATTGACGAGAAATAAGTTACCTTGAATGAGCTGAGTCAGTTTAAAGAAGTCGCTCTTTAGTTTAGCCGTGAGTGACTTTATTCTTTGTTGAAGGCGCTCGTTTTCCGAAAAGTTGAGACTCTTTAAGGAATCGGCTGCTTCGTTAAATGATTGAATAAACCTCATATCAGGCTTCATTAGATACTTTAGCATTGCGTTTTCAGCACCAATTAGAAGGGTTTTCGCTTCTTCCACCGAAACAACGGAAACTTCGCCTTTTGCTAGGGCTTCATCTAACAATGTGTTGAAAAAAGTAATATCTGAAAGTGTGCCTTGGGCTATTAAATTGTCTCTCTCGGAGCGGGCATTGACGACCTGTGAGAAGTTCTCCTGATAAGCATTTAGGTGTTCTCTCATCCTCGAAAGAATATACCTGTCGCCCTCTTTGCTTCCAGATTGCTCCGCAGCGTCTAGCGTGTCTAATTTGCTGTTTATTGTTACCATCAGCCTGCTGAAGCGTGTGATCGCAGACTTACTGGCGTTTTCTTTAAAAATAAGTACGTTTCTTTGTAGGTCTACAACATCACGCTCTAACTCTTTAACAATGCCGACATTGATAACTGCGTTAGCTGCTGATGAAACTCCTTTACTCAAAACATCCTGATTTTTACGAGCAATAAAGCTCTGTGCCAGAATCAAAGTGATTAGCGCAAGAAAAACGGTGATAAGCTGTATGCGAATTGACGATAACATTTGAACTTACAGAACCCTATTCCATTTTATTAGTGATACTTCTTCCAGAGAGATCATGCGGTAATGAATTCGTACCACTTTTGTAAGCTATATTCATACGTAGGCATAACCGTGTTCCATACTGCGACGTTACTCAAACGGGTTTCATAACTGCCGCCATTGCGCTGTGCGCCGGCTTTAACACTTATCTTTCCGTCGGTTCCTTTCAACGGCTCTGATGCTACTTTTCCTTCGTACCAATAATCCCATTCGGGCTTCGATAAATAGGAAGCCGAGCGCTGAGGATTAGAAATATAGTATCCCTGTCTAGCGATAAATGCGCCAGGCCAGCCAGATAACCACCAGTTCATGTACTCGTATGCGACGTCTTTCGCTCGTCCTTGTGTAGCGGAAGATAAACACATTACGCCGTGCCAGCCACGGTAACCTTCTTTCGGCGCAGCAAATTTCACAGGAATATCTTGACCATTAAGTGCTGATACAGCGGGCGAGAACATGCTTTCAATAGACACTCTGCCACTTTTCATAAACTCAACCGATTCAGGGACTGATGTCCAAAATCCGTTGAAATGATTTAATTGCGTTAACTCTATAAGAAGGTTGAATAAGTCATCCAGCTCGTATTCAGTAATGGCACCAATATCTTCAAATTGTATAAAGCCTTTGGCCTGTGCGGCAAGCGCTAGGTCAAACAAACCAATCGTTGGATCATTCACGATACCCACTCTACCTGAATATCGAGAGTCTAATAACCATCCCCAGCTTTCTTCTTCACTTTGGAGTTCCACAGGAAGTTTCGTTGTGTCATAGCCAAAAGAGTCAACGTTGTGTACGTAGGGTAAGAAGCTAATTCCATCTGTATGCTTTTCGCCCAAGGATCCGTTGCCTTGAACATGAAGGATTTTATGCGGTGCATCGCCTGCTCCCTCTCTTGCATTTCCCGTGAGTTTACCGGTCTTGGTAAGGTTATTTATTTCTTCCCAATATAGCAGACGCTTTTTTTCTATTGGCTGAATAGCTTGAGCTCGCCACAGTACGTTGATGCTGTTAGACCACTGCTCATAGAGATCGAATGAATTTGGGAGCATCGATGCCTTCTGAAGAACTCTAGCACTGCCGCCGGGTTCAAATGCTATGTTTATGCCCAAGTCTTCCATCGCCCGCTGTCGTATATCTTCTTGGAGCGTTACGTGGGTACCCATTACACGAAGTGTGGGTTTAGGCTTTCCAATAGCAAAAGGAGTCACGCCCGCAGTCAAACCGAAAGCCAGTCCACCCTTTAACAGGGTTCGTCGTGTTGGCGAGGACTTTTGGTTTTTATTATATTTTGCAGGCATATACGCGCGTCCAAAACAAACGGTAACTTAGTTTTATTCTGGCATCGATTGTACAGAAGTACCAAACAATGTTGCGCTTCTGCCAAAAATAAATATATGAATGTGAGTGAAACTCAGCTTCAATTGGCCGAAATTGAAGAGGTATCAGCCGCGTTAAGTCAAATGTCAAAGGCCACTGAAGAAGTATCTCACAACGCTGTACAAACATCAGACAAAACTAAAAGCTGTAACGAGTGTGCAAGCGCAGGTAATCAGATAGTACAAAAAACCGTGGATGATATTCATAGCTTAGGTGAAAGTATAGAAGAGACATCTACTAAAATTTCTGAGCTAAATGAAAAAAGTGAACTCATTAATACCGTACTTACAGTAATCAAATGAATAGCGGAGCAAATAAACCTATTGGCGCTGAATGCTGGCATCGAGGCTGCGAGAGCAGGCGATAAAAAGCTGCAATAATATGCAGCCTTATCAGTTTGCACGCTGTGTACTCAATCTATCTTTGGCTTCTTACCGACAATCTGCGTATGAATGCTACTCCACCTAGCATAACGAGCGTGAGAAAAGTCCATGTGCCACCGTGCTCTTCAACGACCACAACTGTTTCTTCTACGACGTGCTCGTAGTTTTCACTTTCAAGAGGAACATACGCAAGAGCGCTATCATCGTAGGCATCTGTGTAAGCGACTAGCATTTCTGTATCTGCGTCATAAAGCTCTAGTAAAATATCGTAATCACCCGGAGCGTACCCAGATAAAAGATTACTTTCAATTGTAAACGTGTCCGTGGAATCTTCTGAATAGATGTAAAAGTCAGACGTCACATGAATAGCTTCATAAACATCGTTTCTACCTAGGTATAAAACTGCATAAACAGGGGCGCGTGTAAAAATAGTATCGGCGTCGAACTCGATTGAAAAAGTAGAGTGATAGCCATCGTAGTCAATATCTTGCTCTAACGATACCCAGCTTTCGTAAATCCAAAATTCATTAATACTGCTAACGACAATGTCGCTAGAAGACTTATTGATGCCCAAATGTTGCGTGTGTTTTCCAGTTTCAAGAATATTCGCGTCTTTATGAAGAGCGCCATCCGAAGACTGAATTTCATCGCGTTGGCTATTTACAGTATCTGTGGTCTTTGATTCAAGCGACGCCGATGGAACAAAGGGCTTGTCGTAGCGATACTCTTTAGACTCAACGGCTTTTAACGGCGAGTCTGATTCAATTGTTGCATGCGCAGGCGCAGTGAAATTCAATTGCACTGCGGTAAAAGCGGAATATGTGGCAAGTGCGAGTAGTAATTTTTTCATCTGTCCATCCTTTTCCAATCGATAATGACAGTGTCATTGTTGATGGAAAAAGATGAACAAAAGCTGAAGGAGAACTTAACGTGCTTATTTAAAAAACTAAGTGCAAGGCTTAGTCATCGAATTGATATTCGTCTTCTTCGTAATCGCCTTCTTCACGGGGTTCAAAGTACGTACCCCATCCATCGTACGTTACGTCGTGTTTGTCAGCGATTTTTAGCAGTGCGTCAGAATCTGCATTGAGTTTTTCAATATCCAGTTTCCTTTCAACTATAGCGTCGAAGCAGAAAATTGTTTCACCGTCATCTAGCATCAATTCCTCTGCATCCGTAACTTCAAAACCGGCTTTAAATGCATCTACGGCGGCTTTTTCTAACACATCGAAGTCTGTACTGGCGAAGTGGTGCTCAATGGTATAGTCGGCGTTTGCTTGGCTGCCGTCTTCTAAAAGGGCATCAATGGTTTCTTGATTAAACTCGTACCACTCTTCTCTTTCATCGAACTGGGTCATAATAAACACTCGTTAGCAATTTTGACGCAAGTTTACCTGCTTTTTTCTAGTTCAGCGACCTGAGTATTGAGCGTATCGAATTTTTGTTTCATTTCATTATTGAAATGTACCATCCACTCTTTGATTGAATGCGCTTCAGTAAGGGGGACGGGAGCAGAAATATCAATGAGCACTATGCCATTGTCCCAACGGTTCCATTTCACTTTGTTGTGCAGGTTACTAGCTGTAACCATGACCACGGGCTCATTGGTCGTTTTAGCTAAACGAAATGCTCCCTGCTTAAAAGGTAGAATACCTCTGCCGTAACTTCTGGTGCCTTCAGGAAATAGCCATACTGACGTCTTCTTTTTTGCAATACGGTGTGCGGCAATATCTAGCGTATTTCGGGCTTTACCCGAGTTTTTTCTATCAATCATGATGTTCCCAGATAGCCAGTATATTTGGCCGAAGATAGGGATCCACTTTAGGCTTTTTTTACCAATTGTGACCACGCCAGGAAGGGCAGCTTTACAAATCGTAATCACGTCAAAGCTATTTTGATGATCGGCTATAAATACATAAGGTTCATTAATTTTAACCGCTGGGTCCTTTCTAATGATGAGTTTCAGGCCCACAATTTTCGCCATAAGAGAATATAAGCTGCCCGCTGCATGAACGTTATCTTTGTGAAAAGGGCGCACAATACAAATAATCAACAACACTACGTTGATAAACAAAAAGGCGATAAAAAGTGCTGGAATGCGGAATAAAGCGATCAAAACAACTCCTAGATTCTATTGACGCGCGCAGTATAGATGAAGTTTCAGCGTACACTTGTCCGATGAGTTTTTACAGCGCAAATCTTTTTATTTAAAAAGTCCTTACCTTTATCACCTTTAGTATGAGGAAATTTTGCCGATACCCAATTACAATAAGAAGAAGCGCAATCGAATTTAACTCGGTAACCAGTATATGCAAACATTCACTCCAGACGACCTCGAAGAAGATATTCTCGCTGACCTAATGGAGGAAATTAACGAACTCTATGAATCTAGTGAGCAAACTCTGATTGAATTAGAGCTTCGTCCTGAAGACAACGAGTTGCAGCGCGCTTTGTTTCGCTCTATTCATACAATCAAAGGCGATTTGGGCTTAGTTAACTTCTCACCGATGATCCCACTTTTGCAGCACGTAGAAGACTTGCTAGATTATTTACGCAAAGGGCAGGTGGCTTACACAAGCACAATGAGTGATTTGGTATTGCTGACCATGGATAGGGTTAAAGCGTTTGTAGAAAGCGTAATGGCCAATGGTAGTGCTGAGTACGATGACAATCTTCATAACCAGCTAGTTTTGGCAATAAGCCGGGTGACACCTGAAAATTCATCTGATCATGAGAAGCGTCTAACAGAAGCTGTACTATTACTAAATCCGGCTCTAGATAGAGTGATTGACGATAACGAGCAATCCAATGCTCAAAATAAGCCGGTCACCCTTGCGGCAACGGGAATACCAAAAGACATTAGTAGCGAAAAAAAGCAGGATATTCTGTTTTTCCGAGATCTAATGCAGTCTATAGAGCGCCGTTCAGATTACTGGGCTGGGCGTGGTGATCGGGTCGCAAAACTTGCTATGTACATTAATGACGTGGCCGAAAATCCTATTGACGAGGACCAGCTTGCCGTTGCCAGTTACGTTCACGATTTCGGTATGGCATTTATGCCTCTAAAGCTACTCCATAAAGGAGATGCTCTTAGCGATAACGAGTTTAATCTTATGCGCTCTCACGTATATAAGAGTGCGCGTTTGTTAGAGCATTTAGACCAGTGGGATATGGCGCGTAAAATTGTGATGCAGCATCACGAGCGTACTGATGGAACCGGTTATCCACTCGGGCTTAAAGAAGACGATATTTGTGAAGGCGCAAAGTTACTCGCTATAGTGGATACCTATGACGCCATGACTCATCCCAGAGCTCACAATGAAGATAAGGTGTTATCAAAAAAAGAGGCGGTGATTGAAATTAACCGCAGCGCCAAAGGCCAGTTCAGCATGAAATGGGTGAGAATTTTCAACCAGGCAATGACGGCGCTTTTGACCAAAGGACATTAACAACCTGCAGTCTTTTTGGGTGAGCTTTTAATAGAAGGCTAAAAGCTATTCAAAAATGATTGGCAAGTCAGACAAATAAAAATAGCAGGCCTGCGTCTGCTATTTTTGAGGTTTGCCTAACTCAACCAGATAATTAGTTTACACCGAGTTCTTTGAGCTTTCTTGTTAACGTGTTGCGCCCCCAACCTAAACGCTTAGCAGCATCTTGCTTATGGCCGTGTGTGTGATGCAGCGCTCGCTCAAGCATAACGCGCTCGAATGTCAGCATCGCGTCGTTAAGAATATTGTGATGACCGTCACGAAGTTGCTTATCCGTCCAGCTAGCCAACAAATCTGGCCACTCTCCCGATTCTGTGCTCGGTTTCTCTGTCGCGTTGTCACTATGGATCTCTGGTGGTAAATCGCTAGGCAGAACTTCTTGACCACTTGCCATCACGGTAAGCCATCGGCACACGTTTTCTAACTGTCTGACGTTACCTGGCCATGATAGCTGCGACATGACGCGTTCAGCTTCTTTAGAAATACTCTTAGCTTCTACATCCAGCTCTTTTGCCGCACGACGTAAGAAGTGTCGCGTTAGCAGGGGAATGTCTTCTCTGCGTTCACTAAGAGAGGGGAGGTGTACGCGAATCACGTTTAAGCGGTGGAACAAATCTTCCCTAAATTT
>Ga0115005_10000107_pt1 | contig 56196 bp, 51 predicted proteins | sample ArcOceMetagenome_FD_87163 | JGI IMG/M metagenome (GOLD analysis project Ga0115005, IMG submission 87163) | Marine eukaryotic phytoplankton communities from Arctic Ocean - Arctic Ocean - Greenland ARC118M Metagenome | ecosystem: Environmental > Aquatic > Marine > Oceanic | place: Arctic Ocean... | reverse complement strand
GTGCGCAAACGGTATTACGACCGTCCAAAGATATTATCGGGCTATTATTGGCTGAGTTGTACAGTAATGCGTTAGAGCATGGCATTTTACAACTGTCATCTGAGCTTAAGAAAACAGAGTCCGGTTTTATTGAATATTATCAGCAACGAGAGGCGAGGTTGAGCGCACTTGAGGAGGCGTATATTCGTATTCGCTGTAAAATCATGCGCGATGATGAGCGAGAGTTGATACTTAGAATTCGGTTTGAGGATTCAGGCAGTGGCTTTGATACCACTGCCGTGATGCAGGGCGAAAAAGATGACTCCTTTGGTCGTGGGGTCTCTTTGATTCGAAAAACCTGCAAGCGCACAGAATATTTTAACAATGGCTGTGCGGTTGAAGTGGATTTCCCTGTGACGCGAAATATTAACTTAGGCGACTCCTAGCCTTCATCACCGTTATACAACAAGAATAAGTCGATCACATTGTCTGGGATGCTTGCACATACTTGCAGGCTCAAGTCTTCATCTTCATCGATATCAGCAAATGCGTCATCATCGGCATTCAGACCTGAAGCGTACACAATGGGGAATAATAGCTCAGCCGCATTTTCTTCATGTTTACCGTACCAATCGTCGTGCTGCTCAATGCTAATTAAAATAAAACCAATGGCCCAGTTTTCAAGTGGCGCCGCTTCACCGTCTTCATCACCCTCAACGTTCAGGTCGCACGGTACAGGAAAGCTTTGACCGGATTCTACGAGCTCGATGATTTCTTTTTGTAATAGCGTAATCAGCTGGCTGATCTCAGTTTTCACTTGGTTTGACGGCCATTGGGGTTCGCCATTGAAGATCATCGGCATGAGTGCATCGATTGATAGGGTTTTCGGGCTGACCGCGTTAGCTGTCAGTAGACCATGCAATGCAAAGAAATCGAGCCCTTCAGCGTCTTCAGCTTGATCTTCTAAGAATAAGGCAAGGGTTTCTAATTGGTCTTCATTTAGGGCGGCGGTCGTCGTCATGAGGCATGTTCGCTTGTAATTAACGGATAGACTGATTTATGCTGGAGTATACCAGAAATTAGCAGATTGATAGCCCATGCGTGGACCCAGAGTAACCTTAGAACAGTGGCGTACTTTACAGGCCGTAGTTGACCACGGCGGTTATGCGCAGGCCGCAGAAGCATTGCACAAGAGCCAGTCGTCCATCAGCTATACCGTTGCCAAGTTGCAAGAGCAAATAGGCATGGAGTTATTGCACATCGAGGGCAGAAAGGCGGTGCTGACCAGTGCCGGTGAGGCATTGCTTCAGCGTTCACGAAGCTTGATTGATCATGCCATTGAAATTGAACAGGTAGCAGCGAGCTTAGAACAAGGCTGGGAGGCTCAAGTTGCACTAGGTACTGATGCGATCTTTCCTAAGTCTATCTTGATTAGCGCCTTTAAAAAGTTCTTCCCTGAAAGCCGTGGCTGCAAAATGCTCATGCGTGAAGAGGTGCTATCGGGCGCTGCAGAAGTTTTATTAGAGAAGAAAGTGGATTTATCCATTACCCCTTGGGTGCCACCGGGTTTCTTGGGTGAAAAGTTGATGACCATCGATTTTATTGCAGTGGCTCATCCTGATCACCCATTACATAAATTAGGTCGTCAGGTGAGTAGCAATGACTTAAGCCAGCACCTTCATGTGGTGATTAAGGATTCTGGCGTGAAACAAAGCCGCGATTCAGGCTGGATAGGCTCTGATCTGCGATGGACGGTGACAAACTTGGAAAGTGCAAGGCAGCTGGTGGTTGAGGGGTTAGGGTTTTCTTGGATTCCCACCCATGAAGCATGCGACTATATTCAAAAAGGGTTGTTATTGCCCCTGGACCTAGAAGAGGATTACCAAAAAATGGGGGCTTTGTACTTGGTTTTTGCGAATAAATCCATTGCTGGGCCTGCTACGGAGTTACTCGCTTCTTATATCAAATCCTGTACGCAGGAATATGTGAAGCGCCAACCTAGCCTGGATGAGCTTCGACATTTCATTACGCCAGGTGAGGGTTAGGCCGTTAGTCTTTCCATTCGTTTTTTTCATTTAAGGCAATAAAGGGCATGGAAAACCAGTAGTAGCTTCTGCTGCTTTTCGAAGGTGCAGTACAGTTGTAGCGACTGCGTCCTGTGTGCAATGTCCCTTCATATTGCGTCTCAATGATCAGCTCACTGTTTGCAATACTGGCCTGAGTTGGAATCGCTTGTCCGCCGTAGTAGCACTGGGCTTGTTGGTAGTGAATGTCTTTAGGGTCACTCACAAGCGTGAGTTTGGGCGCTATTTCTTGGTCTGAGCGCACTTGGTGATTAGGTGAATAACGAATCACGTCAAACACCAAGCTATTGAGTTTGGTTTTAAGTGTGTTGGTGTTGGCATAAATTCCAGAGGCCGGAAAACGTGGTAACGATTGAAAATCACTGAACTGGTTCACCCCACCAGATTGCTGAGAAAAAGCAATATAGCCTTCCGCTTTCAGTAAATTCTTTAACGCTTCATCAAACTCGCCATAAGGATAGGCAAACAGTTTAAGTCTTGGTCCTAAGGCTTCTTCTAAGCGTATCTGAGCCATTGTAATGTCTTTGCGGATACGCTGTTGCCACTGGGCATCATCTTCGCCGTCTATGCGCTCTAGTAAGTGTAAATGTTCATAACTATGGTTAGCGATGATCGCGCCATGTTGCTCCATTTCTCTGAGTTGATCCCATGTCATGGTGTCGCCGTGTTGTTTGTCTGTGGCGCGTGGACTAATAAAGACGGTAAACGGCCACTGGCGCTTTTTCAGCTCAGGGAAAGCCGCGTGATAGATGGAGTCATAACCATCGTCAAATGTGATGGCTAGGGTTTTTTGTTTGAATGGGGTGTTGGTTTTGATGTGTTCAAGCACTTGGTCTAAAGGTTTTACGTCGAATCCGAGTTGCGCTACGAGCTCAAGGTGTTCGATAAACTTTTCAGGTGCGATACTGGTGCTCGCTGGCGTGGTTTCGCTCACATGATGGTACTGTAAAATTATCACCTGGTTCTGATGTAAAATGGTGTTGGTGTTACTTAAAGCAGATAAGGAAAAAACAAGGCAGTAAAAGAAGGTGATTAAGGGTAATAATGTTGTAGACATTGCATGGCCTGATGGATTTCGATAAGTGTATCGGCATCACCACCTCTGTCTGGATGATGTTGCATCGCTAAGCGGCGATACTGCTGTTTAATGGATTTAAAGTCAACGGGCTCCTCTAGACCTAATATATCCAGTGCCGTTTGCTTTTGGATGTCATTGAAATAGTGCTGCCAGAAGTGATTTAGTAAGTGCTCAATATCGGCTTCATTCGTATTAAATAAATGGCGTGTATCGAGATAAAACAGCGCTAAAGGGTCGTGTTGTTGCATGTGTCTATCATTTGAGCGTGCAGCAGACTCGGTTACGTGATAATCGGTGGTGAGAATTTCTAAGCTCGAGATAGTCAGTTGATATTTTCGATGAATAAACGTATTGAGTTGTAAACGATAAAGGGCATTGAATATTAAAAAATGCGTACGAAACAAAGATAAAGAGTCACTTAAACAGTTTTTATTTAAGCGGCCTTTTTTTTGTAAATATTGAATAATCTCATACTCTTTACAGCAAGGGGTTGTGAGTAGAAAGGATTCAATATCTTGGCTTAAATCAAAATTAAACATGGCCACTGTGTCATGATGGGTTTTGATATAGTTTAGTTGAAAATTCCAGTCTAAGAAGGATAACAATGGACAAGATGCGCTTGCAAACCCACTCTCAAGCGTCACATGAAGCCTTGTTGACAGGCACTATTGGTGGCGACTCAGGTTGGGTGGTACAAAAACAAGAAGGCAGTGAGCTAGTGTTTGCGCGTCAACAAGCCGCTTCACCGGCGTTGTGGTTTCGTGTGTTTAAATCGATACGAGCCATGAGCCTAACAGCCACCTTTTTTCCAGCCATGGCTGTTGTATTGCTCAACCTAGCTGGCGGATTCACGATTGATGTTTGGACGCTGATATCCGCCATATTGGCCATGTTGATGCTGCAAATAGCGGTGAATGTATTTAATGACGTTGAGGATTATTTGAAACTCATCGATCTCCCCGGATCTCTGGGCGGCAGTGGGGTGATTCAATCCGGGTGGCTGAGTGTGGTTCAACTTAAACGCTTAGGATGGCTGGCTTTTGTTAGCGCGAGTGTATTGGCAATCCCCGCATTGATTAAGTCACCTGAGTATGTGCTTGGATGCGCGGCGTTTGCGGGTCTGGGTGTAATGGGGTATTCAGGAAAGCCATTTCGGTTTAAGTATCGAGCACTGGGTGACGTGTTTGTGTTTTTATTATGTGGGCCGATTTTAAGTATCGGTGTCAGTATTGCAGCGACCAATGCATTTGATCTTAGTGTAATCATTTTGGGTGTGTTTTATGGTTTTATTGCCTGCGGTATTTTAAACGCTAACAATATTAACGACATTAATGTCGATAGCCACAGTGGCGCGCGAACATTAGCCAGTGTGTTAGGGTTCACAAAAGCACGTTGGCTGCAAAGCGTGTATTACGCGGCGGCGTTGATCAGTTTATTCTGCTTGGCATGGATGATCAGTGCTTGGTTGTTACTGCCTTGCTTGGCGTTGCCCTTGGTGTATCAGCATTTATCGGTTTTATTTCAGGCTAATTATTGTGATGATGTGTCTTTATCGGCCATTCGATTTGATGCGGCGAAACTGCATATGGCGCTGAGTGTTTTAGTGTGTGTAAGCTTGATCATTACTCTTTAAATATTCTTTATGGTGGTGTTATGTGAAAACCCAATTAGTCACTGAGCAAGGTTATGAAGCGTTGAAGCAGGAGCTTGATCATTTGTGGCGGGTATATCGGCCTGAAATTACCGCAAAAGTGACGTGGGCTGCCAGCTTGGGGGATCGCTCAGAAAATGCCGACTACAAAGAAAATAAACGCATCCTACGCCAGATCGACAGCCGTGTGCGCTATTTAAGTAAGTGCATTGAGAACTTACACGTGGTGGCCTATTCCCCACAGCAAGAGGGTAAGGTTTTCTTTGGTGCTTATGTGCGTGTTGAAAATGATGAGGGTGAAGAAAAACAATTTCGAATAGTCGGTCCAGAAGAGATTTATGCGCAAAGCCGCAATATCTCAATAGACAGTCCCATGGCGCGAGCGCTACTTGGCAAACAGGAAGGAGATGAGGCCTTGGTGCAAACACCAAGTGGTATTCAGTCTTGGTATATAGTTCAAGTGCAGTACCAAGCGTTCATCTAGCCCCTTGTCAGCGCTAATCACGTCAAGCAGCATCATGATGAGCACCTTCCTTAGATTGATCTAAACTTATAAAAGATGCTATCGGAGCGGTGTTATGCGCACATTCATGTTTTTATTATGTTTGCTTGCTGGTCAATTTGTCTTAGCGGGCGATGATATGAACATAGGCCAGTCAGATGCCTATAATCTAGGTGCTTCTATTTACGATGTGAAAGGCATGGGAAATTGGAAGAAAGGCAGCCGCGGTGGTCAGATTCGTTTGGTCATTACACGTATGGCAAAGCAAGATGAGGTGTTTTTGCAATGGGTTCAGTGGAACGATAAAGGCCCAGAGCTGGTTAAAAGCACGGTGAAAATAAAAGAGATTGAAGAAAAGGGCCGGTTTAAAGTGGATTTTATTCGCCGTGAAACCGTCGGTCATAGTCGTCAGATTCTTCTGGGCTTAGAGAATCTCTATGATAAATCCTTGAGCCGTGTCGTTATTCAAGTACAAGACTTAGGTGTGTACACCAGTCAGTTTGAATAACGACACAAGGCCTAGAAAGACGAACTAGTTCGTCTGTGTCTCAGTGGCTATATTAAGCACATCAATTAAATTGTCAGGCTTCAAACGAGGCGGCATTTGGGCAAACTGACCAACCCCTTCAATGGTTTGCGCTTCAGCATGCTCATAGGCGTCTTTTTCTGCGCTTCGATCAATACCTAAGGTTTCAAAGTCGAATAACGCTGTATCAGCCAATTGCGAAGGTGCAATATTTTGCAAGGAATTGAATACCTGTTGAACGCGCCCTGGTGTGTCTTTTTCCCACTGGGCAAGCATGGCCTTAATGTTTTGACGTTGAAGATTCTCTTGGCTGCCGCATAGGTTACACGGAATAATCGGGTACTGTTTTATACTGGCAAATTCACTGATGTCACTTTCTTTGCAGTAAGCCAAAGGGCGAATCACGATGTTGCGTTTATCATCGCTGAGTAATTTAGGCGGCATAGCGGCAAAGCGAGCACCGTGAAACATGTTTAGAAACAAGGTTTCGACAATGTCATCACGGTGATGACCTAGGGCCACTTTGGTGCAGCCGATGTCTTCAGCAAAGCCGTAAAGTGTACCGCGGCGCAGACGTGAGCAAAGGCCACATGTGGTGCGGCCTTCAGGCACTTTTTCTTTAACCACTGAATAGGTATCACGGTTCACAATGTAATATTCAATACCAAGGGTATCTAGGTAGCTTGGTAGGATATGCTCAGGAAACCCCGGTTGTTTTTGGTCTAGGTTCACGGCCACTAATTCAAATTGAATCGGCGCGCTTTTTTGCAAGCTGATTAAAATATCCAGCATGGTATAGCTGTCTTTACCGCCCGATAAACACACCATAATACGGTCGCCTTCTTCAATCATATTGAAGTCAGCAATGGCACGACCCACATCACGACGAATGCGTTTTTGAAGTTTATTGAATTCTGTTTTCTGCTTTTTGTCTGCCTCAGGTGTCTGGGACACACTGGCATCAATGAACTGAACCATTTTACAACCTAGCTATACTTGCATAAGGCGCGGATTCTAGCGCAAATGTGCCCGCTTTGCCTATGAAATAGGGTTATAAGCCGCAACTTGTGACGGTTTATGCGGCGAGATTTGCTTGATGCTTGAGCGCTTTATAGCGCTTGATGTAGGTATTGATATCCGCCTGCGGGCGAGCATGAAAATGACGGCGCCAAAACTTGGCCATGGCGGTGAGATCATCGGCTTGAGGTAGTGGCTTGCCTTTGCGCTTATAGATCAACCAAGCGATGGCGGTTGCATAGCGTAAGTTTGTGGTCAGTTCGCCGTGTGGATTTGATAAGAACTCATGCTGACTGGCCAGACCGCGAACTTTACTCGCAAGGTCAGGGTCTTTAGCGAGGTACTGGTCCCATAGTAATTGGTGGCTGCGCGGGGAGATATGATAAACCCCTAAGCCGTGACCTTTATGCTGTTTCAGTTGGTACCCCATGGCGGATTCCACGGCAGCTGTACCCATCAGTAGGGTTTCAGCGGCCATTGAATACTGGTTTAAATATTTTAAAGTGGGGCGGATGACTAGGTGCCTAAGTTCATCAGGGCACAATCCCATGTCAGTAGTCCTTGAAGCGTGTGTTTCGTTTCGTGTGTTAAGTTAGTTAAACACTAGATGCAAACGAAAAAAAAGCAAAAAAATAACTTGCATTATATTTTTTGCTTTTCTCTCAAGGGTTTAGCTTGGTTTAGATAGGGTGCTTATCACAAACAGCGGTTTCGCTAGGGTGCCCAGCTAGTTGCTTAAGGGCATCGATGTCCAGTAGGGCAATTTCTTTGCCCTCTGTCTTGATGAGATCATTCTTTTGAAAGCGAGTAAAAATACGACTCACCGTTTCAACAGCCAAGCCCAGGTAGTTGCTGATATCAACACGGGACATGGATAAGCGAAACGCTTTTGATGAAAACCCTCTGCGTTCAAAACGGCTACCTAGGTCTAATAAGAAATAGGCCATGCGCTCGTCCGCGCTTTTTTTCGATAGTTGCAGCATCATTTGCTGGTCCTGACGAATTTCTCCACCCATGTTGCGCATAATCTGTTTACGCAACCCAGGCATTTCATCGCAAAGAGATTCGAGTTGCTCCAGGGGCAATTCACAGACGGTGGTGGTTTCAAGTGCCTTAGCAGAAAGCGGGTAAGTGTCTTCGCTGTAACCTGATAATCCCACTAACTCGCTTGCAAGGTGGAATCCGGTAATTTGCTCTTCACCACTGGAGGCCACGGTGAAGGTCTTAATGGCGCCAGTACGGATGGCATAAACCGCTTTGAATGGGTCCCCTTGCTTGAACAACAACTCACCTTTTTGAATGGGGCGGCCGCGTTTAATCACGTTGTCCAATGCTTCTAGGTCGGCTTTTTCAAGGGCGATTGGTAAGCATAAAGAGCTTAGGCTACAGGTGCTGCAGTGGGTTTCACCAACCTTGTTAGGCGCCAAGATGTTAAGGGCTTGTGTGTCCTTGGGCATGAAATCCTCCTAAATAGCTTTTAAAGCCACTATAAATACCCGTGATATTAAAGCTTATAGCGTACCTTGTCAGGCTTATTTTATAAGCCAAGGGGCTAATGTGGTCCATACCCCAAAAACGACGATGCTGCCACCTAGTGTCATGCGAACCAACCAGTGGCGTTTAAATTGATTTAACTGGGCGGTAAAAAGCGCAAAACTCAAAAGCGCAGGCAAGTTGCCCAGACCAAATGCCATCATTAATGTGGCACTATGAAGTGGGTTAGCAGAGACCAGGGCCCAGCTTAACGTACTGTAGACGAGTCCGCACGGTAGTAGGCCCCATATTAATCCTAATCCTAGCGCTTGCTTGACAGAACGAACCGGCAACATGTGCTTGCTTAAAGGTTGCACAAACTTCCAAAGCGTTGCGCCGCCTTTTTCTAGCCATAATAGTGTGTTGGTGGAGCCCAAAACATATAAGCCCATTAAAATTAATATTGCACCTGAAAGAGACCGTAAAATCTCACCAGCCAGTGCATGACTGGTGGACAGCCATAAGCCGAGAAACCCGGCAATTAAACCAATCACGCCATAAGTGGTGATGCGACCTAGGTGGTAACTTAATTGCAATGCCATAGGCTTGGCGTGTTGGGTATTGACCGATAGCGCACCTACGATACCACCACACATGCCCATGCAGTGAATGCTGCCGAACAGGCCCAGTAGGAATGCGGTAAGGTAAGAAAGCGGCTCAATCATTGGGACGTGTCTTTGTTCTCTTGATTGTCTTTATCTTTGTCGTTGTCGTCGGCTTTTGATGTTGTTTCGTCCTTCTCGATATCATCATCAAATAAAATGCGGTGCGCAGGGCTATCAAGGTCGTCAAATTGGCCCCCTTTATTTGCCCAGAAGAAAATCGCCACACTGGTTGCAATGAACAAAAGCGTGACGGGAACCGTGATAAAAATAATGTCCATGACAATCTCAATTATTTGGGCAGTTTATTCAAGCGCAGTGCATTAAATACCACCACCAAAGAGCTTGCGGACATGCCGATTGCAGCTAGGTAAGGTGGCAATAAACCAAATGCGGCCAGAGGTAATACACTTGCATTGTACAACAAAGACCAAGCAAGATTTTGTTTAATAATTCGGCTGGTTTTGTGGGCTTGTTTAATCAGTTGCGGCAAACGTGGTAATTGATTACTCACAAGAATCACATCGGCATGGGTTTTCGCTAAATCACTGGCGCTCCCAATGGCGATTGAAATGGGGGCTTGTGCAAGTACTGGCACATCATTGATGCCATCACCAACCATGATGCTGGCGTCATCGGGAGCTTGTTTTGCCAAGTAATCGAGCTTGCCCTGAGGGCTTACCCCGCCGTTGAAGCGCTCAATCCCTAAGGTATGTGCAACATGGGCTACGTGGGTGCTTTGGTCACCGCTGAGCAGCTCGCATTCCAGGGATAACGCCTTGAGTGCGTCAATACTGCTTTTTGCATTGGGGCGAATTTCATCGCTCAGTAAAAACCAAGCCAATATGTTTTGACCTTGAGCCAGTGCAATCCAATGTCGCGGGTCTGGAGGCGCGACAGGTTTATCAAAATCGTTACTGACAAAAGATGCAGTACCAATTTTGTATTCAAGGCCATTTATGGTGCCGCGCATGCCTTCGCCCACGTGATTATGTAGACCAGTGACGGGCAATAAGTCATCGTGGTGAAATGCATGGGCAATAGGGTGAGGGCTGTGGTGTTCTAGGCTGGCGGCAATGCGCAATGGATCTTGTTGTTGATGATTAACAATTTTGGTTTCTTCGATTGTTAACTGTCCCAGCGTCAAGGTGCCGGTTTTATCAAAAATAATACGACGACTCTTACGCAATGTCTCAAGCACATGGCCACGGGTAATCAGTACACCGTTTTGTCTAAGTGCTGTGGTGGCAGCGGTCAGTGCCGTGGGCGTTGCCAATGAAAGCGCGCATGGGCAAGTGGCTACCAGTACCGATAAGGTAATCCAGAACGCGCGTTCACTATCAATGAAATACCAGGTGGTAAACACCACGACGGATGTGATTAACACGCCCGCCACAAAGTACTGTGCAAGGGTGTCCGCCAGTTGAGCGATTTTAGGTTTGTCCTGTGAGGCTCGATCAAGCAGCGACATAATAGTGGAAATTTGCGTGTCTTTTCCGATGGCCGTTACTTGGATATCAATGGGATTTTCGACGTTTAAACTGCCCGCAATAACCGCATCATTCGTGTTCTTTTGCAGCGGAATAAATTCACCTGTAATAATCGATTCATCAACACTGCTGCTGCCATTCATAATAAAGCCATCAGCAGCAATGGTGCTGCCCGGTAAGATTCGAATGCAGTCACCAATGGCAACTTGACTGGCCGGTATCAACGCTTCTTCGCCATTTTCGAGGATTTTAACGCAAGCTCTTGGCATTAGGTTGTGCAATTCATTGCCGGCTTCACCGTTGCGAAGGCGAGCCCGGGCTTCTAAAAAGCGCCCAACCAATAGGAAAAATGTAAACATGCACACGCTATCAAAATACACCTCTTCACCATGGGTGAAAGTGGAATAAACGCTGGCAATGTAAGCGCCGCCAATGGCAATGGATACCGGGACATCCATGGTTAAGTGACGTGTTTTTATATCGCGCACAAATGCACTGAAAAATGGTCGCGCGCTATATAAGATGACGGGAGTGGTGATGAATAACCCAGCAAAACGGAAGTAGGTTTCATACTGCAATAAAATGCCGCTCCATTCGCCCACGTAAAGCGGCACCGCAAACATCATGGCTTGCATGGTGCCCAGTGCGGCCAGCACGAGGCGCTGAATGGATTTTTTTTGTTCAGCTTGTAGCTGCTGCTGGGCGGCATCAGGAGTGTAAGGTTGTGCTTTAAATCCCAAGGTGTAGATTCTGGAAATAATCGCACTTAATAGGGTGATACTTTGATCCCAGCTTAAATACAGCTTGTGCTGGCTTAAGTTCAGTTGAACGTTTTGGACACCTTCAAATTGCTGTAGTTGCTTTTCGATTAACCAAGCACACGCGGCGCAGGTGATGCCTTCAATAATTAAAACGGTTTCAAATTGTTGTGTGTCAATCTGTGTGGCGATATCACCTAATACATCGGGGTTATCGTAGAGTGACAGTTCTTGACGAACCGATAGGGGTAAGGTGTCTAAGGTGAAGTCAGGGGTGGTGTTTTTATCACTACGAAATTGATAAAACGATTCGCTGCCGCTTTGAACAATGGCATTGGCCACCGCTTGGCAGCCAATACAGCACATTGCGCGCTCTTCACCCAGAACGCGCGCAGTTAGGTTGAGGTTGTCGGGAACCACTTGCCCGCAGTGATAACAATCTGTCATGGCTATATGGCAACTGGTACGCCGTTTTTAATCCATATATCCTGACGAATCCGCCATTGCTGCTCGACAGACTCAACCAGTAAGTAATAGCGTCCATTTTCAGTCGGGTCGATGAAACCAATGAAGCGCTTATCTTGGGTTAGTTGTAAATGAGACTCACGATCCTTTTCTGGAATCGTCGGGTGACCAAGAGTAACCTTAAGCGTGTTTGGGGTGCTTTGACGTGAATTAACCAGATCCAAAATCATTTGATTGCCAGTTACTTGGATTTCAATGCGAATATCCAAAGACTTTGCTTTTTTGTCCCATTGTAATTCTGAGTTGTAAGCTAAACCGTCTTTGTAGTAATTATCACGTACAAGCGTGTCTTTATTTAAAATGGAAATGGTCAGTAAACTTAAACCAACAATAATAGAAGTGAGTGGAAACCCGATAAGCATCCAAACATAGGGTTCTTTGTACCAAGGGCGTTTTGATTCAGTCATGTGATTACTGCTATATGAAATAGGGCGCCAGTGTATCACTACACTGGCGCTGGACAAGGTTTATAGCGGATTAGAGCGGATAAATTACGCTTTGTTCCCGTAAGATTTAGCGCCCTGCAGGGCCAATGAAACGGCTCTCTTCTTCAGCCGCTAAGCCATCATCACGGGTAACGATGAAACGAATATCCGTACGGGACTTTTCAAGATCCCAAGGTATGGCTTTTAGATTCAACGGCAGCGTACCCACATCGCCTGGCATCAAGTGAATGGTGGTCTTGCCGCTTAGCTCGCCGCCTGGAAGACCTTCTACGCTCACGGTGAACTCGTGCTCATTTGTAGACATGTTCATCACTTTAGCGAAGTAGCTGTTTTGTAGACGTCCGTCACTGCTGTTAGTGTAAAGAGCACCACGGTCGCGGATGACATCGATCTCCATGGGGGTGCGGTCAAAGATAGAATATACGAATATTCCCACCATGATGATTAACGCGCTGGCATAACCTATCAATTTAGGGCGCAAAATATGTACTTCATTGCCCTTGAGTGCGTGCTCGTTGGTATAGCGGATTAGGCCGCGGGGGTATTGCATCTTGTCCATGATCTCGTCACAGGCGTCGATACACAGAGCGCAACTGATGCACTGGTACTGAAGGCCGTCACGGATATCGATCCCCACAGGGCATACTTGCACACACATGCTGCAATCAACGCAGTCACCTATGTTTTGTTCAACTGGGTCTACACCTTTCTTACGTGCGCCACGACCGTCACCGCGTTCACCACGGCGTTCATCGTAGGAAACGATCAAGGTGTCTTGGTCAAACATAACCGCTTGGAAGCGCGCATAAGGGCACATATGTGTGCATACCATTTCACGTAACCAGCCAGCATTGCCGTATGTGGCCAACGTGAAAAACAATAGCCAGAAGCTTGCCCAATGATCTTCGATGGTAAACGTGATGATATCTGGTACAAGCTCTCGAATAGGGTAGAAGTAACCCACAAAGGCCACGCCTGTGGCAAAAGAGATGACAATCCAAATACTGTGTTTAGAAAGCTTTTTGAAAAATTTAGATTTGGTCAGCGGTGCTTTATCTAGCTTCATGCGCTGATTGCGATTACCTTCAATTTTCTCTTCAACCCACATGAAAATAAAGGTCCATACCGTTTGAGGGCAGGTGTAACCACACCAAATACGCCCAGCTAGAGTGGTGATGGTAAATAAACCAAAGGCACAAATGATCAATAGCCAAGAAAGCAAAATAAAGTCTTGGGGCCAAAAGGTTAAACCCCAGATATGAAACTGACGACTGGGTAGATCAAACCAAACGGCTTGGGTGCCATTAATGTTGATCCAAGGCGTGATGAAATAAGCAAGCATTAAACCCCAAAGTGAAAAGGTTCTAAGCTTGTTAAAAAAGCCATTAATAGCGCGCACATAAAGTTTGCCATTTACCTTGGCAGAGACGCCTTCGTATTGTTCGCTGGCGTTAATGGGGGTGACGTCTTTGACTGGGATTTCTTCACTCATACTGACCGCCTTAATAATAAGAAGCGTCATGCCAAACAATAGTGTTTTTTATAGTTTAGAGGCGGTTATTGAATGGCGTTAGTGTAGATGGCCATTTCTTTGTTATTTGCCTAAGACAGACTTCTAAAGATTTAATTTGAAGTGAGTTTAATACATTAGCTTAGGCTAATAAATACAAAAAAAGCGGCATATAGCCGCTTTTTCATCGTTTATTGAGCTAGCTCAATTACTCTTGATTTTGAGATAGAGAATAAACGTAAGCTGAAACAACGTGAATCTTGTCTTCGCCTAGGATTTCTTTCCATGCTGGCATAACACCGGCACGACCATGTTGAATGGTGAAATCAATTTTCGCTTCGCTGCCGCCATATAGCCAGATGTTATCGGTTAAGTTAGGCGCACCGATTGCTTGCATACCTTTACCATTACCACCGTGACAAGCTGCACACGCTTGAGCGAATAGGGCCTTACCCTTGGTTGCATCACCAGAGCCTTCACGGCCAGATAGTGACAATACGTGGGCCACGATGTCCGTACGCTCTTGTGCTGTCATATCTGGTTTTAGACCATTTGCAGGCATTGCACCGTTACGACCGTTGGTCAGGGTTGCTTTGATTGCAGCTGGAGAGCCACCATATAACCAATCGTTGTCTGTTAGGTTAGGGAAGCCTTCAGAACCTGCAGCGGTCGGGCCGTGACAAACAGAGCAGTTAGATGCATAGATGCGCTGACCAGTGGCCAATGCTTCTTCATCTTGGGCAAGCTCTTCAATCGTCATTGCCGTTAGCTTGTCATAGTAAGGCTGATATTTCTCTTCAGCTTTAGCCATTTCCGCTTCCCATTGGCCATGAGAGCTCCACTTAGAGAAGCCAGTCCAGTCGCCTACACCGTAAATTAGGATATAAGCAAAACCAAATACGATGGTGGACCAGAAGAAGTACATCCACCATTTAGGCAGTGGGTTGTCTAATTCATGGATGCCATCAAACGAGTGACCTGTTGTTTGGTCTGTTTCTTCATCAAACTTCTGGCCACGTTTGGTGATGATGATTAAGGCACCCGATGCGATCATGGAGCCAATTACAATGACACTTACCCATATGTGCCAAAAGGTTGTTAGTTCAGTCATTTTTCTCTCTCTCCGCGTCTGCTGTACGTTGCGCGATATTGTCGTCTTTAAAAATCATATCGGCATCATCGTCAAAACGTTTTTTGCGAGATGAGCTGTAAGCCCATGCAATGATGCCTAAAAAAGCGATTAAAGCGAATACAGTACCTAATCCGCGCACGTCATTAATATCCATAACTCTACCGTTTCTGGGTTAGAACTGTGCCAAGCTGCTGTAGATACAGAACCAGAGCGTCGATTTCACGAACACCATCGGCTGCATCTTTAGCGCCAGCAATTTGCTCATCAGTGTAAGGCACACCGACAGAGCGCAGAGCGGCCATTTTCTTAGGCGTATCACGTCCATCAATTGTTTGTTCAAACAACCATGGGAAAGCAGGCATGTTTGAAGAAGGCACTACGTCACGAGGGTTATACAAGTGAGCGCGGTGCCAGTCATCAGAGTAACGTTGACCAACACGTGCTAAGTCAGGACCAGTACGCTTAGAACCCCAAAGGAATGGGTGCTCATAAACGTGCTCACCAGCAAGAGAGTAGTGACCATAACGCTCAGTTTCAGCGCGGAATGGACGAATCATTTGCGTGTGACATACGTGACAACCTTCACGGATGTAGATGTCACGGCCTTCAAGCTCAACCGCGCTTAATGGCTCTAAACCTTCAACAGGCTCAGTGGTTTCTTTTGAGAAAAATAGAGGAACAATTTCTGCCAAAGCACCCCAGCTGATTGCAATGACAATCAGCGTGATCATTAATGGCAGGTTCTTTTCGACGATATCGTGTTTCATACTAATTACTCGCCCTTATGCTTGCGCTAACTTAGCTTGTTGTTCGGCATTGGCACCGCGTACTGTTTTATAGGTGTTGTAAGCCATGATAAGCATACCGCTTAAGAAAATGGCTCCACCTAGGGCACGAACAAAGTAACCAGGGTAAGACGCTTCTAATGACTCTACGAAGCTATAAGTCAGAGTACCGTCAGCGTTCACTGCACGCCACATTAGGCCTTGCATAATACCGTTAACCCACATGGCAACGATGTAAAGTACCGTACCGATCGTGGCTAACCAGAAGTGAACATTGATTAGTTTGATTGAGTACATTTCACCTTGCTTGCGACCAAATACAACAGGAATCAAGTTGTAAAGAGCACCGATAGACACCATGGCAACCCAACCGAGCGCACCAGAGTGAACGTGACCTACGGTCCAGTCAGTGTTATGAGATAAAGCGTTTACCGTTTTGATTGCCATCATTGGGCCTTCGAAGGTAGACATACCGTAGAAAGACAGGGAAACAACCAAGAAACGTAAAATAGGGTCAGTACGCAGCTTATGCCAAGCGCCTGATAGGGTCATCATACCGTTGATCATGCCACCCCAGGAAGGTGCAAGAAGGATCAAAGACATGATCATACCAGCAGATTGAGCCCAGTCTGGAAGAGCAGAGTAGTGCAGGTGGTGAGCACCGGCCCAAACGTAGATAGAGATCAACGCCCAGAAGTGAACAATCGAAAGACGGTAAGAATAAACCGGACGTTCTGCTTGCTTAGGTACAAAGTAGTACATGATACCTAGGAAACCTGCCGTTAAGAAGAAACCTACCGCGTTGTGACCATACCACCACTGCACCATGGCATCGATTGCGCCAGCATAGATGGAATATGATTTAAATGCGCTAACCGGCACCGCAAGGCTGTTGAAAATATGAAGGACTGCGATGGTGATGATGAATGCACCAAAGAACCAGTTTGCAACATAAATATGCGGCTGTGAGCGCTTAGCGATGGTGCCAAAGAACACAATGGCATAACACACCCACACAATGGTGATCAGGATATCGATCGGCCATTCTAACTCAGCGTATTCTTTTGTAGATGTAAGACCTAAAGGCAGGGTGATTGCCGCAGCAACGATAACCGCTTGCCAGCCCCAGAAGGTGAACATCGCAAGTGAGTCAGAGAAAATGCGCGTCTGACACGTACGTTGAACCACATAGTAAGAAGTAGCAAATAAGGCGCAACCGCCGAATGCGAATATAACCGCATTAGTATGTAACGGACGTAATCGAGAAAACGTCAGATACGGGATGTCAAAGTTCAGCTCAGGCCAAACAAGTTGAGAGGCAATTAGGACACCAAGGGACATGCCCACGATACCCCAGACCACAGTCATGATGGCAAAATATTTTACCACCTTATAGTTATAGGTTGGATGCTCAGCAGCAGTGCTCATGATTTAGTTCCATTCGCAGCAAGTTAAAAAATCGGCGCAATTATCAGGAAAGGCGGGTGTAAATGCAACGAAAAGCCATGATGCACGTCAACCTTTTCTCTAGTGTTAACAAATAGTTAGCTATTTTGTTTAAATATTGCGCAGTAATCGTTAGAGGTTAGTCAGAATATTCAGTCTAGCAGTGAATTTGTACCTTGGTTAAAAATACAACACCTGACAATAATCTTCAGTGATATTACACTAGCGCCTTTTTTCAAGGCGCTCGAATTATGTTGATGGTCGACGGTGAAGAACACACCAAAACGTGCGTATTTGCCCATGGAGCAGGGGCGCCCATGGACAGTGAATTCATGCAGCGCGTGACCGAAGGCTTGGTCGAATTCGGCATCAAAGTGGTTCGATTTGAATTTCCTTATATGCAAGAGCGCCGATTAAATGGTAAAAAGCGCCCTCCAAATCGCCAACTAGAGTTGATAGAGTGCTTTGCATCCGTTTTGGCAGAGCAATCAGGCCCGTGTGTGTTGATGGGTAAATCCATGGGTGGGCGAATGGCCTCCATACTTGCCAGTGAGCAGAACGAGCACCCAAAAATATTGGGTGTGCTAGCGTTAGGGTATCCTTTTCATCCTCAGGGTAAGCCTGAAAAACTGCGCATCGATCATTTGCCCAATCTAAGTGTGCCAATGGCGATCGCACAGGGTACCCGCGATGCTTTGGGTAATCGAGATGAAGTATCTCAGCTGCCTATACCCAGCTCGATTGAATTTTTATGGCTTGAAGATGGTGATCATGATCTTAAGCCCAGAGTAAAGAGTGGCTTTACTCATCAGCAACACATCGATCAAGCAATTGAGTTTTGCGCCGATTTTATTAAGCGCTGCTATTAATTTAACACTTAGGCTAAGCCTAATGAATAAGAGAGCCCCGCTGTAATGGCTATGACACAACTAATCCTGTTATGCAGACAGGGATTTGAAGCAGAAACTGCTGCAGAAATTCAAGATATCGCCTCTCAAGCCGGTTGCTTTGGTTATTGTAAAACCCAAACGGATCAGGGCTATGTGAGCTATATCGCCGAGGACCATCAACTCAAACAGTTAATTGAGCATGTGAACTTTCGCCAGTTGATATTTGCTCGCCAGTGGTTCATTTGTGGTGATGCCATTGAGCTTAACGGACAAGATCGAGTGTCTTCAATTCTTCAAAGCTTAGAAGGTACGCCTCATTGTGGTGAAGTGGAGTTAATCCATGCCGATACCAATGAAGCCAAAGAGCTGAGCCGTTTATGTAAGAGTCTCACTGGCCCCGTGGCAGCGACTTTGCGTAAGAAAAATAAATTAAGCGCTAAGCGGAATCATAAAATTCCACGTTTAATGATCTTCTTAATCGATGGGAAGCATGCACATGTGGGTTATCACTTTACTAATAACGCTTGCAAATGGCCGGATGGTATTTTGCATTTGAAGTTTCCAAAAGATGCGCCAAGTCGATCGACCTTGAAGTTAGAAGAAGCTTGGCACTGGTTTGTACCTAAACGCCAATGGGGTGAGCGTTTAAGTGCCGGCATGCGTGCGGTGGATCTAGGTGCAGCGCCTGGTGGCTGGACCTGGCAGTTGGTGAAACGCAGTATGATGGTGGATGCGGTCGATAATGGCCCAATGAAGGGTGATCTAATGGAAACCGGTCAAGTGACTCATCACGAAGAAGACGGCTTTAAATTCAGCCCAAGCAAAAAAGTACACTGGATGGTGTGTGATATGGCGGAAAGCCCGATCAAGGTAGCAGAGCGCATGGCCCACTGGGTTGTAAACGAATGGTGCCGTGAAACCGTATTTAATTTAAAACTCCCCATGAAAAAGCGCTATCAAGAAGTGCGTCAATGCTTAGATTTAATTGAGCAAAAATGCCAAGAAGCGGATATTAACGTTGAGATATCAGCTAAGCACTTGTATCACGATCGTGAAGAGATCACCTGCCATGTTCGCAGGCTTTACTAAGGCGTTATCGCCATTTCAATTTTGAATACTCGGATCATTTCACTTTAGGTGAAATGGTCTCAGCTTTAACCTCTGTATTACCCTCCCTAAATCCTTTTATTACAAATGCAGGATGCTATCTGCGTCGCATTTTAAATCCTGTTTGTCACATCCAATCAACCTGCTGATACCTAGGGTCAAGTTTCCCTTGGTTAACCTCCCTATATTAGCCACCACTGGCACAGTGTACTGATTCCATCGTCGTCATAAAAATGTAAACAAATGCCATGAAGATGAAATCAAGTGAACGCAACACAGCGTTCAACTCGGGCATACCTCGGTATTGCCATGTGCAGTCAACTGAAAATGAGTAAGTGATATGTCGGCATTAGCAGAAGTAATTGATCAGGATGTTCAAACGTTAATGGACAGTGTGGGCGGCAATAGCGCGCAGCTGCCTGTTGGTGAACTGCGCTTATTAAACCATGTGCCACTTATGTCAGATAAAGGGGGGCGTTACGGCAAGGGGCAGGTGGTCACAGAAATGGTGATTGATCCTGAGTCTTGGTTTTTTAAATGCCACTTTCCGGATGATCCAATTATGCCTGGCTGTTTAGGCATAGAAGGTTTATGGCAGAGCTTAGGTTTATATCTTGCGCTGAAGGGGTTCAAAGGCAAGGGCCGTGCATTGGGCGTAAGCAGTTTGAAATTTTCAGGTGAAGTGCTGCCCACCGCTAAGCGATTACAGTTTCATTTACACATTCGAAAAGTGGTAGAGCGTGACTGGGTCATTGCATTGGCAGATGGAGAGGTCTTAGTGGATGGCAAGCTCATTTATGAAGCTCGCGATTTAAAAGTGGGGATTTTCCCAGAAGCGAAGCAATCCGAAGAAACTATTGGGGAAGTAAAATGAATCGAGTGGCCATTGTAGGTGTGGGCCTAGTATCCAGTTTAGGTAATGACTGGAAAAGTGTTCGAGACAGTTTGTATTTGAGTCAAAGTGGTATTCGTATAAACGAAAGTTATATTGAAAAAGGCCTTCGCTCTCATGTTAGTGGCCATATCGACTGCCCTGAAGTGGAGAATATAGATCGAAAATTACGCCGTTTTATGGGCACAAATGGCGAGTGGTGCCACATTGCCATGGAACAAGCGGTTCAACAAGCAGGCCTAACCCAAGAGCAATTAAGCAGTGATGAAACCACGTTAATTGTTGGGGCGGGCGGCATTGCTAGTGATGATTTAGTGGATGCCATGCAGGTGTTGGAGACATCCGGTATCAAACGTATTGGGCCTTATCGCGTGACGCGAGAAATGGGCAGTGCGCCATCAGCGCAACTGGCAACGAACTTTAAAATTAAAGGGCCAAGCTTTTCTATTTCATCGGCGTGTGCCACCAGTGCCCACTGTATTGGTACCTGCTATCAACAAATAAAAATGGGTTTGATGACCACTGGGATTGCCGGTGGTGTGGATCAGGCCCATTGGTCTCATGCCATGCAATTTGATGGCATGGGCGCTTTATCAACGCAGTTCAACGATCAGCCAGAAAAAGCTTCAAGACCTTACGACAAAAACCGCGATGGTTTTGTGATCAGTGCAGGGGCCGGTATTGTAATTTTAGAAGAATGGGAGCATGCGAAAAATCGTGGCGCCAACATTCTAGGCGAAGTGATTGGTTTTGGTGCCAGTAGTGATGGTGACAACATGGTTGCCCCAAGTGGTGAAGGCGCAGAGCGTGCTATTCGTATTGCGTTAAAAGATGCAGGCATCAATCAAGTGGATTACATCAATACCCATGGCACGAGTACGCCGCGTGGGGATGTGACGGAACTCAAAGCCATTGAAAATGTGTTCAAACAGAATGTGCCATATATCAGCTCAACGAAATCCTTGTCGGGTCATGGTTTAGGGGCGGCGGGTGTTCATGAAACGATCTTCAGTTTAATTATGATGCACGAAGGTTTTATTAGTGCTTCGGCTAACTCGGATGATGTGGAAGAAGACATTCGGCACTTGCCATTAGTACGCCAACGAATCGAGCAAAAAATTGAGACCGTCTTAAGTAATAGTTTTGGCTTTGGCGGTACCAATGCTTGTTTAGTGATTAAAGCGGCTTAGATTCTTATAACAATCTGTCGGGAGGCAAGATATGGGCTACCAGCCAAGAATAAAAAATAATATTTGCACCAACGCTCACCCGGTTGGTTGCTATTACAATGTCTACCAGCAAGTTCAAAAAGCGTGTGAGAATAAACTGCAGGGCATGCAAGGAAAAACGGCACTGGTCATTGGTGCCAGTTCCGGTATCGGTTTGGCCTCTCGAATCGCGCTCACCTTTTCTGCTGGCATGGATACCTTAGGTGTCTATTACGATCGTGCGGCGCAAGCCCACAAGTATGGAAATGCAGGTTGGTACAATAACCAAGCATTTGAGTATTACGCTCGACGTGCGGATAAAATGGCCCTTAGCTGTAATCAAGATGCGTTTCAACGCAATGCAAAAGATTGGGTGATTCAAAAGCTTCAGCAGTCAGAAAAGCAAATTGATGTATTGGTATATTCTTTGGCATCCCCTAAACGCAGTATCAAAGGCGTGGGCGATTACTTTAGTGCTATTAAGCCCATAAACCAAACCTTTCACGGGCAAACCCTTGATGTCTTTAAAGGTGAAGTGCGTGACATTGAAATCCGATCAGCGAGCCATGATGAAGTGGACGCCACTGTAAAAGTAATGGGTGGTGAAGATTGGCAAGAATGGGTAACCCAGCTTAAAAAAGCAGGCGTATTGGCACCCAACTTTAAAACCGTTGCTTACAGTTATTTAGGGCCAGACCAAACTCAGGAAATTTATGGGGAAGGTACCCTTGGTTGTGCCAAGGCACACTTGCATGAAACCTGTATCGCGCTGGATCAAAGTTTGCGAACCATCGGTGGCCAGGCACGTATTGGGCTATTGCAAGCCTTAGTGACGCCTTCAAGTTCTGTAATACCCAGTCTGCCCCTTTATATTGCGGCCTTGCATCAAGAGCAGCGACGGGCGAATAAATTTGAAACCACCTTGCAACAGGTGACCCGCTTATTTGAAGATAAATTGTTTAATGAAGCCGTATCAAAAACAAGCTTGCGCCTAAGAGTGGATGATTTAGAGCGGGATTCAGCCATACAGGCCAAAGTGAATGCCATTTTAAATCAAGTTGATGCAGGGAATCTGCATGATCTGATTGATGTGGGTGCTTTAAAACAAGATTTTCTACAGCAATTTGGTTTTGCTTATGACTTTATTGATTACGGCCATAAGCCAGACCCTTTAATACCGCCCGCTATTCAGGATTTTTCCCAATTATTGGGTATGAAAAAAGCAGGATAATTTAATCATCAGATTCTTAGGAGAATAAAATGTCTGATATTTTACAGCAAGTCGTTGAAGTTGTGGTTGAGCAGTTAGGAGTAGAAGCAGGGCAGGTGAAGCCTGAGTCTCACTTTATTGAAGACCTGGGTGCGGATTCACTGGATACCGTTGAATTGCTCATGGCCTTAGAAGAGAAGTTTGATTGTGAGATTGATGAAGCTTCTGCAGAGAAATTAACGCGAGTGCAAGATATCGTTGATTTTATTAAGACGCTAGAAACCGCTTAATCATCTTAAATCAACGCCTTGGATGGTGTTCGGGAATGGTTTAGTTTGTTAAACCATTCTTCATTCAAGGCATTGAACTCTCATCTTTATTTCATGCTATTGTTTTTTCGATATTCAGCAGGCGTCTGCGCGGTCCAGCGTTTAAATGCACGGGTAAACGCACTGAGTTCTGAAAATCCAAGATCATACGCAATCACCGTCAGTGGTAACTGGGTTTGTTTTAATAAATAAAACGCCTTGTTTTGTTTCACTTCGTCCACTAAATCGCTGTATGACGAATCATCATTTTTGAGTTTTCGATAAAGTGTTTGACGGCTCATGTTGAGCTGCTTAGCAGTTTGTTCTGCATCGAAGCTACCATCACTTAAGTTCTTTTCAATGATGCGTTTCACTTTGCTTGAGATGCTGCGTTTGAATAAACGCGACAAAATTTGGTTTGCATAATTGAGTGTCGCGACACGCATGTGCGGGTTGCGGCGTTTAGGCTTCATACTCAACATTTTACTGTCAAATACGACTTCGCATTGGGCTTGGTCAAAGTTCACTTTACAAGGGAAAATCTCTTCAAACTTGTGGGCATACTCGGGTTTGCTGTGCTGGAAGTTAACTTCATAAAAACGAGTCTCTAGTCCAACGGCTTTAATTGTTCGAAGCACCACGATGGCAAGGGTACGTTCGATATCAGGAATGTTGTAATACTCAGGTGACTTGTAAATATAGCGAAGGTGGCAGCGCTTATCGATGTTTTCGTATTCAAGTTCAATGGCTTCATTGACCACGCTAAATAAGCGGATGTAGTGTTCTAAGCCTTCTTTCAATGTTGTGCTGTTGTAGACCACATGAGCGACAAGGCCTAAATCTTCGATCCCTTCATTTTGCGCGATGCTTAAGCCAAGCTCAGGGCAGTGGCTCTTCTTGATCGCCAGATCCCACATGGAGTGATAAATGCTAATCGGTAAGCGCTGATCTGCTTCTGTGATCAAGCGTTCATCAATGGCCAGTGCCTTAGCCAGAGCATGGGTGTCCATGTTGAACTGCAAAAAAAAGTCAATAATTGCTTGGGCTGAGGCTAGCCCAACCGTGGGTTCAGATGTGGCATGCATGCAAGAAAAAACCTAGCATCAACAAAAATAGTGGGGGCAATATAAGGGGTTATTAAAGCTTCCACAAGAAGCGAGTGCCAAAAAGGATAACCTGCTCAAAAGCAGGTTATTTTTAGGTTTTTTATCTGACTTCTGCGACGGTGATTTTCTCTCCACCCTCTAAAATTGGGGTGATGTTCGCCAATGCATTTTTGCGCTCATCAGATGACTGCCATTTCTCCCAAGCTTGCACAGATGTCCAGTTGATGACGATCAGGCGGTGGTTAGGGCGGTGAATATCGGTGAGAGATTGGCTTGAAATATACCCAGGGGCTTCCAGCACCGCTTTGAGTGTTGTGCGAATGGCATCTGAATAGTTTAGCTCTAAGCCTTCGGCGATATTTCGCTCAATGATTACTTTGATCATGGTTAATCCAATAAATAGCGTGCATGTATCTTATTGTTAAGTCGTTTCTAGCTTGAAGTTAATACGTCTTGTGCGGATATTCAAGGTCTGATCGATATGAATGTTTTTCGTCGGACAATAACTGCTTTTATCGAGTGTTTTAGCGGCTATGAGGGCTATTTCATTTGATCAAATAGCCAACAAAGGTTACCCTTCGCGCCCATTTGTTAAATACACATATCTTAGGTATCCAACTTGATTTCAACGGCTAACATCACCATGCAGTTTGGGGATAAACCCCTATTTGAAGATATTTCAGTTAAATTCGGTGAAGGCAACCGCTACGGTCTCATTGGCGCGAATGGCTGTGGTAAATCCACATTCATGAAAATCTTAGGTGGTGAGCTAGAGCCGACTACAGGTAATGTGAGCCTAGACCCTAATGAGCGCATGGCTAAATTAAACCAGGACCAGTTCGCTTATGAAGAATACTCCGTAATTGATACTGTACTTATGGGTCATGCTGAGCTTTGGAAAGTGAAAAGCGAGCGCGATGCGATTTATGCCAACCCAGATATGACCGAAGAAGACGGTATGCGTGTAGCCGACCTTGAAACTGAGTTCGCTGAAATGGACGGTTACTCTGCTGAAGCCCGTGCCGGTGAATTACTATTGGGGTTGGATATTCCTATTGAACAGCATTACGGCCTAATGAGTGCGGTAGCACCGGGTTGGAAGCTACGTGTTCTACTGGCGCAGGTACTATTTGCCGATCCAGATATCCTGCTTCTAGACGAACCAACCAACAACTTGGACATTAACGCCATCCGTTGGTTAGAAGGTGTGTTGAATGATCGCAACTGCACCATGATCATCATCTCGCATGACCGTCACTTCCTAAACAGTATTTGTACTCACATGGCTGACTTGGATTACGGTGAGCTGCGTGTTTATCCTGGTAACTACGATGAGTACATGACGGCAGCGACTCAGTCTCGTGAACGTATGCTGGCAAATAACGCGAAGAAACAGGCGCAAATCGCTGAACTGAAAACCTTCGTCAGTCGTTTCTCGGCCAACGCATCTAAAGCGAAGCAGGCCACAAGTCGTGCTAAGCAAATTGATAAGATCAAGTTAGATGAAGTTAAAGCTTCTAGCCGTCAAAGCCCGTTCATCCGTTTTGAGCAAGAGAAGAAACTCTTCCGTAATGCGTTGGTGGTTGAAGATCTAAAACAAGGTTATGACGACAATATCTTGTTCGATAACGTGAATTTGATGGTTGAAGTGGGCGAGCGCATTGCGATCATCGGTCAAAACGGTATTGGTAAAACCACCTTGTTACATACCTTAGCTGGTAAAATGCCGCAAAAAGCAGGCACGATTAAGTGGTCTGAGAATGCCAATATTGGTTATTACGCCCAGAACCATGCCAGTGACTTTGAACAAGACTTAAATCTTTATGACTGGATGGATCAGTGGAAAAACGAAGGTGACGACGAGCAAGTGGTGCGTGGTCAGCTAGGCCGTATGTTATTCAGTGCCAGCGACATCAAGAAATCCGTAAAAGTGATTTCTGGTGGTGAGCAAGGTCGTATGTTGTTTGGTAAGTTGATGATGCAATTTCCTAACATCTTATTACTCGATGAGCCGACTAACCACATGGATATGGAATCCATCGAAGCGCTTAACTTGGCGCTAGAGAACTACGAAGGCACCTTGATGTTTGTTTCTCACGACCGTCAATTTGTAAGCTCCATCGCTACGCGTATCATCGAAATCACGGACAATGGTATTGTTGATTTCCATGGTAGCTACGACGATTACCTTAAATCTCAAGGTTTTGATGCTTAATTAGCATTTTGCAGTCATAAAAAAGGGCTTAAGAATCACTTCTTAAGCCCTTTTTTTGTGTTCTTGGGTTACTTCATGTCTTCTTTCATATCATCGTACGCTTTTTCAGCGTTTTGCTTGGCACGCTCTGCAGCTGCTTGGCCATCATTTTTTACTTTCTCAGGCATGCTTTCACAGCCCGCTAGAAGCAGTAGGCCAACTAAACTTGAAATGATGAGTAACGGTGTTTTCATGCTGTTTCCTTTTTTATTCACATCGGTATAGGGCCCATGCCAGTTCACTGAGCTTGCTTGTCATCAATATAGGCACAAAACAGCGCTGATCATAGTCAGATTTTAGCTTTGTTAGTTTACTTTGTTTAAATGCAAAGCCTGTACTTGCCAGCCGGTCTTGGATTTCACCCATTTTTCTTCGAATTGCATTTCAAGCAGCGGGGCCCCGTTTTCAAGGGTTCGACCATGACCAAGCACCATAGCCTTACGGTCATTTAGTAAGTATTCCAGTGCATCTTCTTCAAGGGTGATGCTGGTTTTAAACCATTTGCCGTTTTCAATGGCTTGTTTAATGGTGTCATATCGTGTGCCGCGATCTTCCTTTCCTTTGGGGGACGTTACGTAAAAGTCAGATGCTTCGATTTTTTCAAGTACGTCTGTGTCGCCTTTAAAGTAGGCGGTGTACCAATGTTCTCTGGTTTTCTTGATATCACTTAAATCACTCATAGTCCGTTACCTCTAAGTTCACTATTCTAATGAGCAGGTTACTAGCCAATGGCAATATGCGGGAGAGTTGGTTTGGCTAGCTAACTCAATTTGGTTTTATTTATAACCTTCTTTGAGCTTTATTGTTTTCATTAGTTCATATAAATATAGTTGCTTTTAACCAAAATAAAAGGCTTAACCATTTCTGGCTAAGCCTTTATTTGTACGTTTATAGAGGTGGTTGTGGATCAGAGCGCTACCACATTAGGTCATCTGGGATCTGGTAATCGGCGTAAGGGTCGTCTTCGGCTACTTCTTGCTTGGACGGTTCTGCCTGATAAACCACGAAATCCCCATTGCGCTCACGTATCTTGTCAGCCACAACACCCGGGATCACAAAGTAGCTTTGATCCAACTTAGCAATGGCCAGCATGCCACGACTCAGCTGATGCTGCAGCAAGCTGGTGACTTGGATACGTTTGATTTTGCTGCCGTCTTGGAAGTTGTAATCCAGCTCCGCGCCATCGCGGTTGATGGTGTGGTTTTGAATGAGTTGTTTGATTTGCGCCGCAAGTGCCTTAGCGTGTTCTTGTGCTTTGCGTTCTTCATTAAGCTTTTTGTCTTTTTCTAGCTTTTCTTGGCGAGCTTTTTCCGCTTGAAGTTTGGCTTCATCGACCACGTCATCGCCTTTGCGAATTTGTTTTGCGACCTTTTTCTTTGCCCGCTCCGCTTGTTGGACTTTTTTCTTGTTGGTTAAGCCCGCTTTTAAAAGCTGTTCTTGTAACGATGCCATGACGCACTCACTGGTAAATATCAATAAATGTCTATTTTAGTGGTATGAGGCTGGGTTGCCTAGTGTTGCTTTACTCGAACGGCTTTAAGCCACGATATAACGTGCTTTCAGGATATTTAAGCGCCAGTGGGCGCTTTTGAGCACGTGTCAGCTTGCTGGCGACCAATGCATAACTGTGGTCCATCAACCGCATGATTTCATTTTCTGGCAGGCTGCCATCAAGTATCAGGGTGTTCCAGTGCTTCTTGTTCATGTGGTAACCAGGAATCACTGCGTCGAATACGTCTCTGAGTTCTTGCGCATGGAATGGGTCACACTTGAGGTTCATTTGCGCAGCCTTTCCGGGGTTGCCTTGTGTGGTCATACTGTTGGGGCTGATCAGTGCAAACATCTTATTGCAGACTTTGTACACGTGAACATGTTCGTCAAAAGGGAAGCTCAGTTGTGCTTCTGGCTTGCTGGCAAGGTACTGGCAGCACTGCTCAAAATTCATGGGATGAATCCTTGTTTAGGTAAATCAATGGTTTTAATAGGGTGTTTGCAGCTGGTTATGATTGATTCAAGATCGCTTGTCATTAATATCCAGTTGAATAGTGTTTTCTATTGATACAACCGAGTATTGCTTTCGTAAGTCTTCGAAGCAAGCTAGTCTTGGCATGACACTCTAATAAGACTGATATTCGTCATTCACAAACCTAAGGAATCATCATGGCAACAGTTTCACTTCAAGGTAATGCATTTGATACGCAAGGTGAATTACCTAAACCCGGCTCACAAGCACCTGCGTTTACCCTAGCTCAAGGGGATCTATCTGATCTGACCTTGGCCGATCTAGCGGGTAAGCGCGTTATCCTGAATATTTTCCCTTCAGTGGACACGGCAACGTGTGCGACGTCTGTGCGAAAATTCAACGAAAAAGCGGCGTCTTTAGATAATACGACTGTGGTTTGTGTGTCTGCCGATCTACCGTTTGCGTTAAGTCGTTTCTGCGGCGCTGAAGGCATCGATAATGTGAAAGTGGCGTCGAGCTTCCGTTCAAGCTTTGGCTTGGATTACGGTGTTGAATTTATTTCTGGCCCGTTAACCAAATTGCTTTCTCGCTCTGTTGTGGTGATTGATGAAGCGGGTAAGGTATTGCACTCAGAGCAAGTGGCTGAAACCGTTGATGAGCCAAACTACGATGCGGCACTAGCGGTTCTTTAATCGTCTAAGTTGCTCACGTAAGTGATACAAAAAAGCCGCTAACATTTAAGTGTTAGCGGCTTTTTTGTGAGCTTTTTATTGAAGCGTTTGATTACTTCTTTTGCCCAGCAAGGCTGCGTAAGCGCTGTTGTTCACGCTCTTGCTCTTTCGCTTTACGGTGGGCTTCGATGGCATCTTGAACTTCGGAGCCAATGTGGGCTTCACCGCGTCGCTTGGCAAGTTCCACTTGTTTTTCGCGTTCTGCAAAGCGTTGACGCTGCTCGTCGGTTAGCTTGTCATAGCAGTGAGGGCAGCTCACGCCTTTTTGATAACGCGCATCTAGCTTTTCATCTTCGGTGATCGGTAAGCGACACGCATGACACTGATCATATTCGCCTTTTTCTAGCTTATGGTTGACGGTGACGCGCTCATCAAACACAAAGCATTCTCCATCCCATAGGGTATTATCTTCAGGCACATCCTCTAAGTATTTTAAGATACCGCCTTTTAGGTGGTACACCTCTTCAAAACCTTGCTCTTTCATATACGCGGTGGATTTCTCACAGCGAATACCGCCAGTACAGAACATGGCGATTTTTTTGTGTTTAGCTGGGTCAAGGTTGTCCTTCACATATTGCGGGAACTCACGGAAGGTTTCTGTATTTGGGTTGATGGCATTTCTAAATGTGCCCACTTGATACTCGTAGTCGTTACGGGTATCGACCAATACCACTTCTGGGTCGCTGATTAAATCGTTCCAGTCTTTAGGGTCAACATAAGTGCCCACCACTTGTTTTGGGTCGATACCTTCAACGCCCATGGTGACGATTTCTTTTTTCAGTTTCACTTTAGTGCGGTGAAACGGTGGAATATCGGTATAGGATTCTTTGTAGTCGATGTCAGCAAGACGTTCGTCGTGTTTGAACCAAGCCAGTAAGGTGTCGATGGCTTCACGAGATCCGGCTACTGTGCCGTTGATGCCTTCACTTGCTAATAGCAAGGTGCCGCGAATGAGGTTGTCTTCCATCACCTTTAATAGGTTAGGGCGAATGGCTTCAAAATTGTCGAGGGTAACGAACTTGTACATGGCGCATACGACGATGCTGCCAGTGTGTTGAGACTGGGTCATATTTTCTCCTGCTAACCGAAGCGTAATTTCGGCGCATTGATTAATTTTAAGGCTGATTGAGTCAGTTGGGCGGGATTATAGGGATTTTACGCCATTTGTGAAGGGCGTATAGGGGAAATCAACCTGCGGCTTTCTGGAAGGCCGCAGGAAGGAAGGGCTATTTTACTGGTACTTGTTCGCGAGCATATCAAATACAGCACGGATCCCCATGGCCTCACCACCCACAGGGCGACCAGGTAGGCTTCGGTTGTTCCAAGCCATGACATCAAAATGAACCCAAGGGGTTTGTTTGTTCACAAATGCCTCAAGGTACAAGGCTGCGGTAATTGCGCCACCAAAGGGGCTTGGGACACTGTTCACCATGTCCGCAATGTCGCTTTTGAGCATGTCTTTATAGGCTTGATGCAAAGGCAGTTGCCAAACGGGGTCTTGGCTTCTTTCACTGGCTAGCATCAGGGCATTGGCCGTCGCTTGGTCATTGGCAAAGAAACCTGGCAGCTCAGTGCCTAGGGCTACTCGGCAAGCGCCTGTTAGAGTGGCAAAGTCAATGATGAGCTCTGGCTCGTCGTTATTGGCTTCACTGAGGGCATCACACAAGACCAAGCGGCCTTCTGCGTCAGTATTGTCAATTTCTACGGTTAGCCCATGGCGAGTGGTGAGTACATCCCCTGGGCGAAATGCATTATCGGATACCGCATTCTCAACACTTGGCACCAGCACACGCAGATTAATGGGCAAGTTATGGCTCATGATCAAGCGAGCAAGGCCTAACACATGGGCTGCACCACCCATGTCTTTTTTCATGTTACGCATGGCGGAGCCAGGTTTTAGATCAAGACCACCGCTATCAAAGCACACACCTTTACCTACTAATGTCACTTTAGGGTGGTTAGCTTGACCCCAGCGCATATCCAAAAGGCGGGGGGCATGGCAGCTGGCGCGCCCAACGGCATGAATGGTTGGGTAGTTTTGAGTCAGCAAATCGTCGCCAATAATTTCACTGTATTGTGCGCTAAATTCAGTGGCAAGGGCCGCCATGGTCGCCGACATGTCTTGTGGCATCATGTCGCTGGCGGGTGTGTTGATCATGTCACGCACTAGCGTGGCCGCATCGATAAACTTCTGGGCTTGCTTAACGACGGCGGAGTCCGCTACGGCCAGTTTAGCTTGGCCCTGAGTAATGGTTTTGTACTTTTCAAAACGATAGCTGGCTAAACCAAATGCGATGACAGCATTCAATTGGTGTTCTGGCTCTGTATTCAGTACAAAGGTTTTCGCAGGCAGTAATTTAGCGAGATCGGCACAGGCAAAAAACTGGGATAAATCGTCACTTACAAAAATAGCGGTTTCAAGTTGACCTTCTTTGCTAGGGATCAGGGCGAGACCTTGCGCCTTGAATTGGCTTTGCTCAAGCCAATTTTTAACGAATGTATCTTGTTTTTCTAGCCACTGGGCGTATGAGTGTTTTTCGAAAAGGTGTAAAGGGATACCATTTGAATCATGAACAATAACGTTTTGCATAACGAATCCTTAATACAAGTATCAGCAGTTTAGCATGGCTCTAGATGCAATCGGCACTGCTTTAATTGAATTTTACGCGGCAGAGGTGTGCGCATCATGTCTAGAATATCCAGTTGCTTGAGTAGCGTATCCACACTGGTTTTATCTTCGGGGGCCAAGGTTTGGTACACAGCCTGTATGCGCTGCCACATCCATAGAACATAACTCAGGTTTAATCGGCTGGATTGTTGTCCGTTGATGTTCAGGGTGGTGCGTCCAAATGCTCGTGGTAAGCGTTCGCTGTTTGGATGCTGATTACACCACTCGTTAAACCCATGAATACTGGCTTTTATTAACGGCACATGAGTTTGGCTCCAGACCTGCAGTATGGGTAATAGGCTAATTGGCAGAGTCGGTGATGACAACCATTCACCTTGGTACAGGTTGATGGGGCCATTTAAGGTGTTAATCCACTGTATAACGTGAGGATACGGGCTTAATAAGTTCTCAGGGAACGGGTCTCTATGTAAATGCGCGTAAAACGGCCCATACATGGAAAAGTCTGCCAAGCTGGGGCGAGAGCCAAATAAGAATGGATGTTGGGACAGGTGTTGATTTAAATAATCGAGCAGGGTATGGGTATTATTTTCAAGTGGCTGCTGCATCTCGTCACTGATACCCAGAATAGGTAAATACCCCGCCATTTTGCCTCCCATTTTTTTTGCAGCATAGGTTTGTAATAGGCGAGGAAACCCCGGCAAGGCGCTGCGGCCGAATTCATGAAATATGAATGTTCGGTTCTCAGGGTAATGCCAGCGATAGTGCAAGGCTGCAAGAGGTAACCACTCATCACCTAATAGTTCTAGCAAGTAGCAACATATTTTGTGTAAAGGCTGGGTTGGGATAACGGATCGAGAGGCGTATTTAGCTTCATAGTGATCAACGATGGCACTGCTGTCTTGCAGTACCGCTTTATTGTCATACACCACTGGCATGATGATTTGACCCACGTCTTTTTTAATTTTGAAATTCAGTTGCCAAATACTGGATGTGACGTATCGAGGATCAAGTTGTTTGTACTTGAGGTAAGTGTAAATTTTTGCGGTAAACTGACTGACTTCCCAGCCGTATAATTGGATTTTAGACATGTAATGTTCTTATTTTATGACCTATATTACTAACTTAGCAGGGCATGAACATACATGGCAAATTTGATGGGGTATAAAAAAAGAAAGTGGCTAGTTGCCACTTTCAATACTGCCTGAATTATTCAGGGATCACATCTTCAGCTTGAGGACCTTTAGCACCATCAGTAACTGCCATGGTAACTTTTTGGCCTTCAACTAGGGTTTTACGCCCAGAAGCATTAATTGCACTGAAGTGAACAAAAACATCTTTGCCGCCTTCTTGCTCAATGAAACCAAAACCTTTCTCGTCGTTGAACCATTTTACGGTTCCGTTAACACGTGACATTTATTCTACTCTCTTTCAGGCCAACTGGGTTGGCAGTTTAACTACGGTTTAGACCGTAAGTGGCCGTAACCGTATCGTTTTAGATTACAAATTGAGAAATCAATATGTAAACCAAGCATCATATTAGACCCAAATGTTTTTAAATAAAACCAAAAAGTGTGCAAAAAAACCACTTTTTGCAGATGTCAATCTCACTGCTTTGAAATGCTCTACAAGCATTTAAAAAATAGTGAAATTAACCGCAATAAATCAGAAAGTGGTCATAATATTGCAATGAAAATCACGTAAAGACCCTACATATTTCGTCGGTATTCCCCGCCTGCCACATACAATGCATGACTGATTTGCCCCAAGGAGGCGTGTTTAACGGCCTCAATCAGGCTGGCAAAGGTGTTGCCTCTTTCCATGGCGCATGTTTGTAACGCTTTTAATGCGTGCTCGGTATCTGACTGGTGCTGTTGGTGAAATAGATCAATGTTATTGATTTGCTGATGTTTTTCATCATCGCTTGAGCGGGCCAACTCTAAGTTACCTGAAATGTTTTGGCTATCACTGCCCAAAAACGTATTCACACCAATGATAGGCAAGCTGCCGTCATGCTTTTTATGCTCATAGTACATGGACTCGTCCTGAATCTTGCTGCGCTGATACATGGTATCCATGGCCCCCAGTACACCGCCGCGCTCACTTAAACGGTCAAATTCTTGATAGACCGCTTCCTCAACTGTGTCGGTTAACTGGTCAATGAAATAGGCACCTTGTAATGGGTTCTCGCACATATTCATGCCCAGTTCGCGATTGATAATTAATTGAATGGCTACCGCTCGGCGTACGCTGTCTTCAGTTGGTGTTGTGATGGCTTCATCAAATGCATTGGTATGTAAGCTGTTGCAGTTATCAAACAGGGCATACATGGCCTGCAAGGTAGTGCGGATATCATTGAACTGAATTTCTTGAGAATGCAGCGAGCGCCCTGATGTTTGAATGTGGTATTTGAGTTTTTGTGAGCGCTCATTACCTTGATAACGGTGCTTAATGGCTTTTGCCCAAATACGACGGGCCACACGACCAATGACGGCGTACTCTGGGTCCATGCCGTTACTAAAAAAGAAACTTAAGTTGGGCGCGAAATCATCGATGTGCATGCCGCGACTTAAATAATACTCGGCGATGGTGAAACCATTGGCTAGGGTAAACGCCAATTGAGTAATGGGGTTCGCACCGGCTTCGGCAATGTGATAGCCGCTAATGGACACGCTATAAAAATTTCGCACATCATGATCAATAAAATATTGCTGAATATCTCCCATCATGTGCATGGCAAATTCGGTGGAAAAAATACACGTATTTTGCGCTTGGTCTTCCTTTAATATATCCGCTTGTACGGTACCGCGAATGGTTTTAAGAGTACGTTGTTTAATATCTGCATAGGTTTTTGCGTCGACAAGTTGCTCGCCGTTGATCCCTAAAAGCGCTAATCCTAATCCGTTATTTCCTTCGGGCAATGGGCCAGTATAAGCAGGCTTGGGTTGATTGCTAAAGTGGTCATCAATTTTGGCTTGTGCTTGTGGCCATAAATGATTTTCTTTTAAATATTTCTCAACCTGTTGGTCAATGGCGGCGTTAATGAAAAACGCAAGAATAATGGGAGCGGGGCCGTTAATCGTCATGGAAACAGACGTGCTGGGTGAACATAAATCAAAGCCACTGTAGAGCTTTTTCATGTCGTCCACACTGGCGATACTGACACCGGAATTCCCGACCTTACCAAAAATATCAGGTCGAGGTGCTGGGTTTTCACCGTACAAGGTGACACTATCGAAAGCGGTGGAAAGGCGCGCAGCTTCCTGGCCTTGACCTAAATAATGAAAGCGACGATTAGTGCGTTCGGGTGTGCCTTCACCAGCAAACATGCGAATGGGGTCTTCCCCTTGTCTGCGATAGGGAAACACACCAGATGTATAAGGATAAAAACCGGGTAAGTTTTCTTTGCCTAAAAATAAGACCCAGTTCCCCCAGTGATCATCCTGTGGCGCAGCCACTTTACAAATATCCAGATGGCTTAAACTTTTTTGATAATTATTCCCTTTAATCGTTTTATCGCGCACCTCGTATTGGTAATGCTCTGCGGTGACAGATGCTCTTTGCTGAGGCCAGTTTTTTAAAGCCGCTAATAGTGAGGGGTCAATATCCTGTATGTGGCTTTGGTAACGTTGACGTAAAAGAGTAAAGCCATTTTCTTCAGTGATGGAGTTTTGCGAATAGGGCTCTAATGGATTAGGCAGCGCCGGGTCGTTTAATTCTTTAAGCGCTTCATAGCAGTGCTGTGCTTTTGTTGCGCGGATGCTGTCTTTTTGAATGAGGGTCTCTTGTTGCCGGCCATTGTCTGAAATCTCAGATAAGTAGCGGCTGCGATTGCCCGGAATGAGTGCAGTGCCCTTGGGCTCAATGGCACAGAATTGAGAGGTATAAAGTGCTTTTTTCGCGAACTGCTCATTGTTTTGCTGCAGCCGTTGAACCAATGAATCAAAGAACCAATTAACACCTGGGTCATTAAACTGACTGGCAATACAGGGATAAACAGGGACCTGTTCATCTTCTATGGCAAACTCATTGTGATTACGGCGCCATTGTTTTTTTACATCACGTAAGGCATCTGAGCTGCCGGCTTTTTCAAATTTATTAATCACAATGCAATCAGCAAAATCCAGCATATCGATTTTTTCTAATTGGCTTGCGGCACCAAATTCACTGGTCATGACATAACTTGAAACATCCACATAATCGACAATCTCACTATCACTTTGCCCAATACCTGCTGTTTCAACGATGACAAGGTCCATGACAGATGCCTTTAAAAAACCAATGGCATCGGCCAGCATACTATTGGTTGCTGCATGCTGACGGCGGGTTGCCATAGAGCGCATGAAAATTTGCGAATGGCGCAGGCTGTTCATGCGAATGCGATCCCCCAATAATGCACCGCCTGTTCGACGACGTGTGGGGTCAACGGCGAGAACGGCTATTTTTAATTGTGGTAAAAATTGGTTGAATCGATTGAGTAGCTCATCGGTCAAGCTGGACTTACCCGCCCCGCCTGTGCCGGTAATCCCTAAAACGGGCGCCTGTGTTTGTTGTTGCCATTGCGCGCGCAGAGTCGTTAGCTCGTTTTCAGATAATGTATGGTCTTCCAGTGCGCTGAGCATTCTGGATAGCTCGATGGCGCTGGTTTGCGAGGGATTAGGTTGAATGTGCTTACGACGTTTACTGGCCCGCTCAACCACGTCATCGATCATACCCAGTAACCCCATTTTCATGCCATCGTTTGGGTGGTAAATGCGTTCAACGCCATATTCATGCAACTGCTGAATTTCTTCTGGGGTGATGGTGCCGCCACCGCCGCCAAATACAGCAATGTGTTCAGCACCCGCTTGCTTGAGGCGGTCGATTAAGTATTTGAAGTATTCGGTATGGCCCCCTTGATAGGAGCTTAAGCAAATGGCATCGGCATCTTCTTGCAAAGCGGCGTCGACCACATCTTGTACGCTGCGATTATGGCCAAGGTGAATGACCTCAACCCCTTTATCTTGAATTAAGCGACGCATGATATTAATGGCGGCATCGTGACCGTCAAATAAACTGGCGGCAGTAACAAAACGCAATGGCTGTTGGCTCATTCTCAACCTCAAATACACTAAGTTTGTTTAGTGTTTTTTTATTGTTATTTTTATAGTAATGCGTTCAGTCTAGCCCTAACTGTGGAAGGTAAATAGGGCCAAGTTGGCCCTAACATGAAATAGATTTAAACGGTCAGTTTATTTGGTAGAAAAGGTCATAAGGGGGAAAATAGAATATGAGCCATAAGAATGAGTACCAAAAAGGCTTAAGATGAGCAGCTGATTTCTAATGTTTTCCCCCATTGTGGTGGCAGCTGAGCATACACTTCAAATTCTGGTTGCTCATCAAACGGTTTTTGCAAGATCGTAAACAAAGTTTGTACTTCACTGTAATCGCCATCTTGTGCGGCTTTTATCGCATTTTGTGCAAGGTAGTTACGCAGAATGTATTTTGGATTCACTTGATTCATACGCATTTGTCGTGCTGCATCATGTTCGCTGTTTAATGCTTGTTGGTTGTTTGCTAAAACCTGTTTATATTCATCAAACCAGTTATCAAAGGCTGCAATATCTATGCACATGTCGCGTAAGTGAGTATGAGTTTTTGCTTGGTGGATCGTCGATAAATGTCGAAAGAAATAACTGAAATCCAGTTTGCAGGTCGCCATCATTTTTAAGCTGTGCTCGATGATGGATTTGTGCGATTGCGCGTTGCCGGTAAGGCCTAACTTGAGTGCCATGTTTTCCAAAAAATAGGTTTCAAAGCATTCTGAATAGGTGTCGAGTATGTCAACCAAGGTCTCTTTGTCTACTAACGGAAGCAAGGCTTGCGCTAACACTGCCAGATTCCAGTTGGCAATATTTGGTTGCTGATTAAAGGCGTAGCGTCCTTGATGGTCACTGTGGTTACAAATAAATGAAGGGTCATAGTCATCTAAAAAGGCAAAAGGGCCAAAATCAAAGGTATCACCAATGATCGACATATTGTCTGTATTCATTACGCCATGGGCAAATCCAATGCTTTGCCAATGAGCCATCAGCTTAGCAGTTCGTTTTAGCACCGCGCGGAAAAATTCTGCATAAATATCATCGCTTGGCGTGGAGAGTAATTCGCTGAAGTGATGCTTAATTACATGATCACATAATGTTTTCAGTAATTCGGTTTGCTGTGTGAATGAACAATATTCAAAGTGCCCAAAACGAATGTGACTCTCACTGACACGCATTACAGTGGCCCCGGTTTCCACTTGTTCGCGGTACACCGGGGTTTCGGTATTAACCACACACAAGGCTCGACTAGTGGGCACATTGAGTGCCGCTAAAGCTTCTGAGCATAAGAACTCTCTGATGCTTGAACGCAATACTGCACGGCCATCCCCTTGACGAGAGTAGGGGGTTAAGCCCGCACCTTTTAAATGCAGGTCCCATATTTTATGGTTGTGTTTGACTTGCGTTAATAGCACGCCACGACCATCACCCAGATCTGGATTGTAGTATCCAAACTGGTGCCCTGTGTATTTCATGGCAATGGGTTGCCAATTACTTAACAAGCTTTGACCGCTAAGTAGTTTTAATGTGGCGTCATCGTGAAGGTGTTTAGGGTCAAGGCCTAATAATGCTGCGCATGCTGGGCTGTAGCCAACTAAAGAGGGTTGAGATAATGCTTGCGGCGTTACACGGCTGTAGAGCGTGTCAGGAAGCTGTTGAAATGTTTCAACGTAATCTAATTCTAACCAGGATTTCATAAGGTATCTCGCGATGACATGATCACAGTATACCTGTGATCATGGTTGCATGCTTTGCTTGTAGCCACTGTAAAGCACTAAGAAAATGCCTACTAGAATGCCGCTACTTGCCAGAACAAAGGTTAGCGTAATAGCTTCGTGATTCCAGATTAAACCACCAATGCCAGCTAGCACAGGTACGCTTAATTGCATGACACCTGCGCTTAATGACGTGAATGCGGGCAGTACTCGGTACCACAACCAATAGCCTAAACCGGAAGTGATGGCGCCGGATGCAATGGCGAATAACAGCCCTTGATAGCTAAGGTGAAAAGGCTCGTTTAACCAATAAAGCGGAATTAAAATCACACAGAAAAACACGCTGTATAAGAAATTGTTGGCGGTGTCTTTTTGCGGGTTGATACTGGCTTTTCCATTGATGGTGTAAAACCCCCATGCCACACCAGCTATCGCCATGAGTACCACGCCCGACACGTCAGGGCGCTGCGCCCCTGGTACCATCCACGCCGCAAAACTGCCCAGCGCCAATATCAGTCCTAGTAATTCAAGCAGGGTGCTGCGACGTCCCTGCACATACTGCACAATCAGCATGGTTAGTTGCACACTGACAAATAATATTAACGCGCCGGCTGCGGTTCCAAGCATTAAATAAGCGATGGAAAAGCATGCGGCATAAACAAATAAATAGGCGGCTTGTTTGATTCGAGAAGCATTAGGGGGCTCAATAACGGTGCGCTTGGGGTTGGCCAAGAACAGCAACGCCATGAGGACAAATGCGCCGCTGATTAAACGAACAATCGTAAAACTATTGGCATCAATGAGACCCTCGTTGAGGGCAAGGCGGCACAGAACGCTGTTACCTGCAAAAGCCAGAAGGGCGAGGAGGGTTTGTAATCCCAGAGCAAGAGACGACATGGTTAGTCGTCTTTATTTATATTTTTAAGCAGGTCTTTTAACTCTTTCGCTTTCTCTGGATTGCTCATGGCCGCTTTGAGTTTTTCGCGCGCACTGTTCGCCCGATCAAATTCTTTTTTGCAGCAGTCTTGGTAATCTTTACCGCTGCCACATGGACAAAGTTCATTATCTTGGTTCATAAAGTTCTCTTTTAAATCTTAACTAGGGTACAAAAGCGGTAGTGGGGAAGAGGCCTGATTTTTTTCTGGCTTAATATTCCGTATTAGCTGCCACAGGTACTCCCCTTGCCACGCACTGTTGCCACTGGCGGAGTACAGGGTGTAATCCAGTTCTTGCAGAGCTTGCTTGAACTCGTTGCTGTCATTCAATAGCGCTAGTTGATCAAGTCCGACATTATGCGGGAAACCTTGAGCATGTGCCCAGCTTAAAATCGCGCTTCGAGCGGCTTTTGCATCATTGTTCCGACAGGCTTTTTTAATCTCTTTTAAATGCCCAGACAAACTTTGCGCCACAGCATCCGGTTGTTCATCTTGCTTGGGGGCTTGATGCTTGCGCCATAATAAGTAACTGGTGATAAGCCAGAGTAACATGAAAATCAAACTTAATACGGGCCAGAACTTGGCGCTTTGTGAGTCTTGGAGCATGGCGGCTGGCGGCATGCTTAAATGGGTGTCGTTGGTCGCTTGATCAGTGGTAACCGAATTAAGCGGTGTCTCTTGGCGGGGTATTGAAGGTTTCAATGCACCTGAAACCGATAACGTTTGTGCGGGCATCACCGCGTATTCCATACGACCCGCTTTAATATCAAACCAAGGGATGCGGATTTCAGGTAAGCGAACGTCACCAGATTGAGTCGCCACAATGGCAATGTTTTGGCTGACGATCCCGGTAATGCCATTCTCATCATTGATGTCCTGACTTTGAGCTTGCTCTGGATAGTATTTAAGACTTGGTAGGTCTGCTAGTTCAAGCTTAGGTAATTGTGCGGCTCCTAAGCCTTGAGCTTTTAGCGTTAATGCCAGCGTGATGGGCTCCCCTTGATTTAAATTGGCCACATCACCAAGCCATTTATAATCCAATGAGACGTTTTTCGCAGGCAGCCACGTATTTGCTTGAGGGTAGCTGGCAGGTTGTGGTAACACTTGAATGCGTGTCGGTGGGTGGCTAATGGCAATTGGACGTCCAGGGCGCCAGCGACCATTGCTGATTTCACCACTATAGCGCGGCCCAGGAATAATTAACTCACCACTGGTTTGTGGGAAGATCACATAACGGCGTTCGTAAACATCAAAGTTTCGCCCGTTCAATTGCGTACGATACTGCTTGGTTTCACCTAACGCTTGTACAACGGCATCTTCTACTTCAACTTCACTCAGTTGACTGTTGTCCAACGGTACTGAGAAATATAACTTCTCGGTATACACAATTTGCCCTTGAACATAGCTGGTTTTGATATCGGCTTGTGTATGGAAGAACACATCTTTTTGTTGATTTTGTAAGCTAGGGTCCAGTTTATTGACATTAATTTGAATAGGCTGGGTACGCTCGCCCTTATACTCAATGGAGGGCAGCACCAGGTTGCCTTTGCGTTTTGGTGTGAGGGTAATTGTCCAAACTGTCCACGATTCACTTTTACCATCAATGTATTGAAAACTATTTTTACGTTGTTGGTTTATAACAGTGAACTGTTGGTCCAGCGGCGAAAGATCAGGGTCCCCTGAAAACACATTGCTGTTATAGCGTAATGTTAGAATCAACGATTCTCCTTCACCGATGTTTGCGCGATCTACATTCGCTTCAAAAGCCACGGCAAAAGATTGGCTTGCAAGTAAGCTAAAAAATACAATAAAAATTAAGTGTCTTACCACGGTTTACGCTCCCCATCTTGTTCTGTGTTGCCTTGGCGTTGTTGATACTGATATAGAAACTTATTGCGCAATAAACCACCAGGATCATCCGGTATGCGCTGTATCCACTGCTTCATGGCTTGTTCTTGTTCTAAGTCTTCTTGGCTTTTGGGTTGCGTTTGAAAGTCCTGCGACTCACCTTGCAGTTCTTCTTCGCTTTTTTCTTGATCGCTACGCTGCTTTGCCATCTCTTGTTTGCGTTTTTCCATTTCGGCTTCGCGTTGCTTTTCAGCATCGGTTTGCGCTTGTTCTAACGGGTTTTCGCTATTGTTTTGTTCATTGGCGCTGGAGCCATCTTGTTCTTGTGATCCGGTATCTTGAGATTCAGACGATTGAGCGTCTTTGCCGTCTTGTTTCTGACTGTCTTGTTTTTGACCATCTTGTGATTGATTTTGTTGTGAGTCAGAAGATTCCCCGTCTTGTTTTGACGCATTCTCTTGAGAGTCTGAACTGTCTTGGTTTTGCTGTGGGTTTTCTTGTTGGTGTTTAAGTAATTGTTCGATGAGGGCCTTATTGGCTTTGGCATCTTCAAGGTCTGGGTTTTGACTTAAGGCTTGATCATAGGCCTCAATGGCTTGTTCAAACTGTTGAAGTTGAGCAAGGGCATTGCCCTGATTATATAAACTTTGTGCATCATTAAATTGCTGCCAAATATCCAAGGCCCCTTGGTAATCCCCGGCCTTGTATAAGCTGCTCGCTTTCCATTTTGGGTCGTTGAAATGCTCAGCGGCTTTTGCTGGATCTTGGGTAAAGTATCGCTCACCTTGTTGATCACCGTTAAGCAAGGCATCAGGTAAGCTAACTTGAGCAAAACTGTCATTTGGTTGCCACATCATCAATAGCGCAACACTCAATACAATGCCTTTACGAAACGCAGTCAGGCATAACAGCATCATGGGTAATAGTAACCAGTAACCACTGTCTAACCATTGATCAAACTGCATCTTTTCATCATCGTCTTTTTTAAATTGGGTCGATAAAGCAAAGCTAGAAAGTAAGTTGCTGATGTCGCGGTCATTACTGCTTAAACGTTCAATTTTGGCACCCGTGGCATTGGCGAGTTGCTGTAAGTTGCTCCACTCAAGGGGAGGCATGATGACCTGACCTTGGCTGTCTTTGAAAAAACGGCCATCTGGTTGCACCATGGGCGCACCTTGTTCCGTCCCCACCGCTAAAATAGCAAGCTGAATATTGGCTTGATTTAACAGTTGGGCAGCTTGCTCGATGTCCCTGTTTTCAACGCCATCGGTTACAAGCAGTAAGGTTCTTGGTGAACTAGCAGCCTGCTGAAAAAGGTTAACCGTTTCCTGTGCAAGTTTAACTAAGTTACTGCCTTGGCTAGGCATAATGTAAGGGTCTAAAGGGGAGAGTAACGCGGTGATGGTGTTGTTATCTTGTGTCAGTGGGCTCACCACGTGGGCGTCACCGGCATAGGCGATTAAACCAATGTTTTGTCCTTGCTGGGCTTGCAGCACATCAATAATTTTATATTTTGCTCGCTGTACTCGCGAAGGGGCCACATCTTGTGAGGTCATGGATAAAGACAAATCTAAGCCGATCACTAAGCCTTGTTGTGAGCGATAGACATCGGTGTTTTGCTTTTCCCAGCTAGGGCCACTCATGGCGAAAATGCCCAATAGTGCCGCCAGCCAAAGTCCAGATTGAAGGTAACGGCCAGTGCCTTTAACGTGGGTTTGAAACAACACATGTTGTTGCAACTGGGGTGAAATAATTGACTGCCAGCTACCGGCTTTTAGTGGTTTGACCTGTTTAAAGAAAAACAAAATGGCCAGCGGTAATATGAGCAACGTCCACTCAGGGCGTAATAGGTGAAAGTCAGACATTGGCTTTCTCCTTGGTGCTGAATTTTGCAAAAGTTAAAGCTGAAAACCAGCCCTGTTGCAGAGCGAAAATAAGGCCAGCTAAAAATAGTGCTAGGCCTAAAGGGTAGTGAAACAAGGATTTTTCAGGTCGAATCATTTGTTGCTGTACTTCGATTTCTTCTAGGTCATCTAACAGTGCGTAAATGCGATCCAGTTCTTCTAGGTTGCGTGCGCGAAAGTAATCACCACCGGTGCTTTTGGCAATTTCAATCAGCGTGGGTTCATCTAAGTCTCGGCTAGGGTTGACTCTGCGCGGCCCAAAGAAGCCTTGCTTGATGAGCTCATCGGCGCCAATGCCCACGGTATAAATTTTCACACCCGCTTGTGCGGCAAGTTTGGCCGCTTGAAGCGGTTCAATTTCACCTGCGGTATTTTGTCCGTCAGTTAATAAAATCAACACGCGGTTGGATTCAGGTAACGATTGTAAGCGTTTAACGCCTAAACCAATGGCATCACCAATGGCAGTTTGTTTACCGGCCAAACCTAAGGCCGCTTCATTTAAGAGTTGTTCCAGAGTGGTTAAATCAAAGGTTAAAGGGGTTTGAATATAGGCTTTAGAGCCAAATAATATTAACCCTAAGCGGTCCCCTTTGCGCTGTGCAATGAAATCGGTTAACACCACTTTTACCGCTTGTAATCGATTGATTAAACGCCCCTGCACGGCCATATCTTCTTCGGCCATGCTGCCTGAAATATCCACGGCCAACATCATGTTGCGGTCGGTTTCGGTAATGGCTTTAGGTTCCCCTACAAAAATAGGCCGAGTGCAGGCCAGAACCAAACAAAACCAGGCAAGGGCCATGAGCCCATACATGATCAGAGACGGTTTTTGTACGCCTTGTTTTTTTTGTTCGGCCAGCATCATCAAGCTTGGTGCAAACACTTGGCTAGAACTTTGTTGTTGGGCAGGCACAAAGTAATAAACCAGTAGAGGCAGAGGCAGGGCCAGTAGTAACCAAGGCCAGTGCAAACTTAGCATTTTACCTTCCTTATCCAGCGGTTTACTGCGTGGTGTAATTCGGATGTGTCCATTTGAATATTGGGTTCATCCAGTACATGGGCAAAAGGGCGCAACTGAGGCATAAAAATGGGTTGTTTAACCTGTGCATCCAAAAATGTGAGCCAAGCTTCGCCACTAAGACGGGCGCTTGAACGATCAATTTTTTGCACACAAATTTGTTTCAATAACTTATTTGCATCGCGATACGCGCTGTGTTCGCACTGCCAGTTAATCTGGCTGCATTGTTTAAGTGCCGCACGGCGCCAAGCTTGACGCTTACGATGCCATAACGCCAAGGCGGTCGCGGCCACTATTAACGCCATCATTAGCCACCAAGGCCATGCAGGTGGCCAGATGGAGACAGCTTGAGGCAAATGTATGTCTTTAAGTTGATCTAGCAGGTTCATTTTGCACCTCGTTGTTCGAGTGCAATTTTTAACGCCATGAAGGGGATTTGTGATGCATCCACTTGATGGTGATTAATGGCGAGCTGCTTAAAGGTTTGTTCGATACCTTGTTGAAAAACGCTCACGGCTTCTCGGTAAGCCTGTTGTGAATGTTTGGTCTGAGTATCTAAAAAGCCTTCATTTATGCCATCGGTGACGCCATACATGCCAGGTGGCGGCATGTCTCGTTCAAGGGCATCATAAACTTGAAGCGCCACTACATGGTTATGCCGTTTTAGATTAAATAATGCGGCTTTATCGTCTGCGCTTAAATCAAAAAAATCACTGATTAAATAAATAGTGGTGCCGGGTTTGACCCCTTTGTGCAGTTTTTTAAGGCAGTCGCTGAGGTTGTTCGTGACTGGGCCATGGGTTTTAAGTTTATGGTTAAACTCGTTTATGGACTTTAGAATTTGCAACACATGTTGCGCGCGCTGTTTGGGACGAAAATCTTTTTCACTTTCATCACCTAAAATAAACGCGCCCACACGGTCCCCATGGTCAAGTGCTGCCCAAGCGATAATGGAGGCACATTGTGCGGCGACCACGGATTTAAAACTGCGCTGTGAGCCAAATGCCATGGGTGTACGCTGATCACACATAATCACAACGGGGCGCTCACGTTCTTCTTTATATACTCGAGTGTGGGGTGCTTGCGTACGAGCGGTTACGCGCCAGTCAATGCTGCGAATATCATCCCCAGGCAAGTATTGGCGTAGTTGGTCTAAATCTAAGCCGCGGCCTTTTTGTTTGCTGGCATGACCACCGGCCAACATGCCGTGAATTTGCGGCAAGCTGGCCATACGCAAGCGTTTTGCCAGCATGCGCAGTTGGGTTAGCTGGTGTTCATCGGTAAAGGCGCTACCTGGGAAAAACCCTTCTAGGTAGTCAAAATCGCTGTTAGCTAGGTTTGTCATGGCGATTCCGTTATGGCACCGCCACACGCATGATTAACTCGTTGATGACCCGATCCGCTGTCATCCCTGTGGCTTCGGCATCGAAACTGACGATGATACGGTGGCGAAGAACCGGATGCAGTACCGCTTGCACATCGTCTGGGCTAACAAAATCTTTACCAGCAAGCCAAGCGTGCGCTCGGGCGCAGCGATCTAATGCGATAGTGGCACGAGGACTGGCACCAAATTCAATCCAGTTGGCCATGTCATCGCCATAGGCTTGAGGCTGACGGGTGGCCATAATCAGTTGCACGATGTACTCCTCAACCCGTTCACTTAAATGCATGGCGAGGACTTCTTGGCGTGCGGCAAAAATATTCTGCGCACTGAGTTTTTCGCTTGGCAATGGCGTTGCGTTATTCTGGGCTTCACCACGGGCAAGACGCAAAATTTGGGTTTCGGCCTCTGCACTTGGGTAATGGATGCGTACGTGCATTAAAAAGCGGTCTAGCTGGGCTTCAGGTAGCGGGTAGGTACCTTCTTGTTCAATCGGGTTCTGCGTGGCCATGACTAGAAATAATTTATCCAGATCATAGGTGGTGCCAGCCACACTCACTTGGCGCTCGGCCATGGCTTCGAGTAATGCAGACTGAACTTTCGCTGGCGCTCGGTTGATTTCATCCGCTAGCACTAGGTTGTTAAACAACGGCCCTTTTTGAAAGGTGAATTCGCCAGTTTGGGCGCGGTATATTTCACTGCCAGTAATGTCAGCAGGCAATAGGTCTGGGGTGAACTGAATACGCTGGTAGTCACCTTCTATGCAATCGGCCAGGGTTTTGATGGCCTTGGTTTTAGCCAGACCCGGCGCGCCTTCTACAAGTAGGTGGCCATCTGCTAAAAGCGCCATTAACAGGGCGTTGACCAGATCCGGCTGCCCAATGATGTGTTCTTGTAAGCTGGCTTGTAACGCTGTGATGTGCTCACGATTTGTCATATGACCATTTCCAAGTTTTTGTTTTTGCAAGCATTTTAGAAATATTCCCTTGCGGGTCAAGGGTAGGATTACAGCTTGGTAAAAGAGTTCCCTGATCGCGAATAAATTGCCTTGTATCACGGGTACGCGTTTTTTGATGGTTAAACTATCATTTATCTATAGATAAATCCCATAGGATCCATCATGAACAACTTGTTGAATAAGGAAGTCCACCCTCAAGTAAGTCTATTGATCGAGCGATTAATGGCTGAGGTTCCAAAGAAACATGCAGATGCGCTCGCGGAATTTGCCAAAAACTATTACGCCGCAACCCCAGAGCAAGAGCTTGAAGATCGCAAGATCGATGATTTATACGGTGCCACATTGGCTTGCTGGAACTTCATGCAAAAATGCCCGTCCGAAAGCAAAATTCGAGTTTTTAACCCGGATTTTGAAGAGCACGGCTGGCAGTCCACGCATACCATCGTTGAGGTTCTGCATAAAGATGTGCCATTTTTAGTGGACTCCATTCGTATGGAATTGAATCGTCGTGAAATGTCGATCCATTTCATTAACCATGCTGTGATGCATGTGGATCGTAATGATAAAGGGGACTTGGATTTAAATTCTCCCCTGGGGGAAGTGGAGAACCCAAGAGAAGCCATAGTCTATGTGGAAGTGGATCGCCATACAGATGAAAAAGTATTGGCAGATTTGGCCACATCACTAAAAGAGATTCTTGAAGAAACCCGCTTGGTAGTGGGTGACTTCCCAGTTGTTAAGACCAAGTGCGAAGAAACCATTGATTGGATAAAGAACAGCAAAGGGCCTTTCACTAAAAAAGAGATCAATGAATCGGTTGCCTTTATAGAGTGGTTAATTAATGACCATTTTACTTTCTTAGGGTGTGAAGATATCGCCATTGATAAAAAAGCCGATAAATCTATTGCCGTAAAAGATAAATCTCATGTGTATGGGTTATTTAAAACCGAAGCCCATGGCCCTGATAACGTGATCATAGCGGACTTGCCTGAAACCATGCAGGCATTGATCCTCGCCCCGCAGTTAATCGCGATAACCAAGTCTGGGCGTCGCTCGCGTATCCATCGCCCTGCATATCCAGATTACATCACTGTTAAGAAAATCGACGAGAATGGCCAAGTGGTGGGTGGTCGCCGTTTCTTAGGGATGTTTACATCGAATGTGTATTCCGAAAGCTCGTTTAATATTCCTATTGTGCGCAATAAAACCAAGCAAGTGCTGAAGCGTTCAGGTTTGAACTCGGGCAGTCATCACAGCAAGGAATTGCAGCATATTTTAGAGGTCTACCCACGGGATGAATTATTCCATACGGATATTGACCACCTTGCGCGTTCTGCTATTGGTATTTTAAATATCCAAGAGCGTCGCCGTACTCATATTTTTATTCGACAAGACCAGTTAAATAAATTCTTATCGTGCTTGATTTATGTGCCAAGGGATTTATACAACACCGAGCTGCGCCACAAAATGCAGAATATCTTAATTGAGGCGTTTGACCCGTTGGATATTGAGTTTACGACGTATTTTTCAGAGTCTATTTTGGCTCGTACCTTGTTCACGCTTAAATTGAACCCATCTGTTCAAGTGGAATATGACGAAAGACGCATTGAAAAAGACATTCAAGCCGTTGCGCGTTCCTGGCAAGATGATTTGATGGCCGCCTTAATCGAAGGCGTGGGTGAAGAAAAAGGCAATCGTTATTTTCAGCTGTATCGTCGCGCGTTCGGTGCCAGCTACCGAGAAGAATTCTTACCGCGTACGGCCGTAGTGGATATACAACATATTGTGTCCATGAAAGATGAAACCGATATCGCCATGAGTTTATACCGTAACGTGGCAGATACGGGCAATCACTTTAAATTTAAGTTGTATAACCCTGAGAAATTGTTACCCCTTTCAGATGTCATTCCTATATTGGAAAACCTGGGTCTCAGAGTCATCGGTGAGCACCCTTATGGTATTCATCTCTCAGACGGTAAACAGTTCTGGGTGCATGATTTCAGTATGATCTATACCTTTAGCGACAATATTGATCTACATGAAAGTAAAGAAAAATTCCAAGATGCATTTAAAGCTATTTGGTTCGGTAAGGCGGAAAACGACAGCTTTAACCGTTTGTTATTAGGCGCCCATTTAGGCTGGCGTGAAGTGGCCCTGTTAAGGGCATATGCACGTTACATGAAACAAATTCGCTTTGGTATTTCTGAGTCGTTTATTGCTGATACTTTATGTAAATACCCAGATTTGGCTTCGTTTATTGTACGTTACTTTGTCACGCGTTTTAGCTTGGTGAAAACGTCAGTCAGTACGCGTGAAAAGTACCTAGAGAAACTCAATGCACAATTTACCGAAATGCTTGATCAGGTAGAAAGCATTAACGAAGATCGCATCTTTAGACGCTACATTGAATTAATCAGCGCCACTATACGTACGAATTTCTTCCAAAAAGACAATACGGGCGAATTAAAACGTTACTTCTCGTTCAAACTGAGCCCCCGCGATATCAGTGATATTCCTTTGCCGAAACCCTTATTCGAAATATTCGTCTACAGCCCTCGGGTTGAAGGGGTGCATTTACGCGGCGGCAAAGTGGCCCGCGGTGGCTTACGTTGGTCGGACCGTTTTGAGGATTTCCGTACCGAGGTGTTGGGCCTTGTAAAAGCGCAGCAAGTGAAAAACTCGGTGATCGTACCTGTGGGCGCAAAAGGCGGTTTTATTGCTAAGCAATTACCGGACGGGGATCGCGATGCATTTCTCGCAGAAGGGATCGAGTGCTATAAAATTTTCATTTCAGGCTTGTTGGATATCACCGACAACCTTATTGAAGGTGAAGTGATTCCACCTGAACACGTTATCCGTTTCGATGATGATGACCCATATCTTGTTGTGGCGGCGGATAAAGGCACCGCAACGTTCAGTGATATCTCAAACGGCATTGCTCAAGAGCGTGGCTTTTGGTTAGGGGACGCATTCGCCAGTGGCGGCAGTGTGGGTTATGACCATAAAAAAATGGGTATCACCGCAAAAGGGGCTTGGGTATCGGTGCAACGCCACTTCCGTGAGTTGGGCTTAGATGTCCAAAAAGAATCCATTTCGGTTATTGGCATTGGTGATATGGCGGGGGATGTATTTGGTAACGGTATGTTACGCAGCGAATACATTAAGTTAGTGGCCGCATTTAATCATCTGCATATCTTCATCGACCCAAACCCTGAAGATGTGAAAGCCAGCTTCAAAGAACGTGAACGCTTATTTAATATGCCTCGTAGTGCCTGGACGGATTATGAAAGTAAATTAATTTCCAAAGGTGGTGGTGTGTTTAACCGTTCGGCTAAGTCCATTGATATCACACCTGAAATGAAAGCCTGTTTTAATATCAAGGCCGATAAACTATCACCGAATGATTTAATCCATGAGTTATTACAAGCACCGGTGGATTTGATTTGGAATGGCGGTATTGGCACGTATGTGAAAGCCAGTAGTGAATCCCATGCTGCCGCCGGTGATAAAGCCAATGACAGCTTACGAATCAATGGTAAGCAGTTGCAAGCCAAGGTCATTGGTGAAGGTGGTAACTTGGGTATCACTCAGCGAGCCCGTATTGAATACGCGCTAAAAGGAAAGGGAGCCTCATTTACCGACTTTATTGATAACGCGGCCGGTGTGGATTGTTCAGACCATGAAGTAAATATCAAGATTTTACTGAACGGGGTGGTGCAAGCGGGTGATCTCACCAATAAGCAGCGTAATGAGTTCTTAGAGAGCATGACAGAGCAAGTCTCTGACTTGGTGCTACAAAATAACTATCGTCAAACCCAAGCCATTGCGCTGGCGTATCGTGAAGCAAAAACACGCATTGATGAATATAAGCGCTTGATGAATGATTTAGAGCGTCAGAAGAAACTGAATCGTGAGTTGGAATTCTTACCCAACGATGAAGATCTTGAAGAGCGCAAAAATCAGAAAAAAGGCTTAACTCGACCTGAGCTATCTGTGTTGATCAGCTACACCAAAGGGGACTTGAAAGAACTGCTGAATACCCCAGAAATTTCACAAAATGAATACTTGGCTAAATCGGTTGAAGATGCGTTTCCGGCCATGTTGCTGGAGCGCTTTCCTGATGCACTCTACGGCCATCAACTGCGCAGTGAAATTGTAGCCACACAGCTTGCCAATGAAATGGTCAATCGCATGGGGATTACCTATGTGAATCGTATGCGCGATAGCACAGGTGCGGATATTAATGCGATTGTGAAAGCCTATGTGACGGCCCGTGATGTGTTCCGTATGAACGAGTTATGGCAGGAGATTGAGGCACTGGATTATAAAGTCAGTGCCAAGATTCAAGAGTCCATGATGGCTGCGTTAATGCGATTGGTGCGCCGTGCCTCACGCTGGTTCTTACGTAATCGCCGTCGTGAGTTAAATATCGCTGAAGAAGTGGCGCGTTTCCGAGAACGTGCCGCGGGCATCAGTTCGCGCTTGTCTGATCTACTGGCGGGTGAAGGTAAGCAAGTTTGGCAGGAGTACTACGATACCTTGATCGAAGCCAAGGTGCCGCAAGAACTGGCTTCCACCATTGCCGGTGCGAACAATATGTTCTCGGCTCTTAGTATCATAGAAGGGGCAGAACAGACCGAACGCAGTGCGGAAGATGTGGCGGCCACCTATTATCAGGTCGGTTGTAATCTGGATCTTGAGTGGTTCTTAGAACAGCTTAACAAGGTTTCTGTGCAGAGCCATTGGCAAGCCCTGGCAAGAGAAACTTATCGTGATGATCTCGATTGGCAACAGCGCACTCTGACGGCCAGTATCATCAATACCTTGCCGGATGGGGACATTGATGCGCGCATGCACACCTGGCTCGAAAAAAGTGAGCCTATGATTAGTCGCTGGCGTAAAACCGTGGCTGAGCTTAGGGAAGGGGATATTAACGATTTTGCCGTGTTCTCAGTGGCATTGCGTGAGCTTCTGGATTTGGCCCAAGCAAGTCGTTTGGCCTCGGAAGGGCAGTGTTAGGCCTGCAGTGTTAAAGGGTTGTCGACTCATGCCGTGCATCAATTCTAGAGACTTGATGCACGGTATGGTAAAACCAATCTTTCACTATTTTAAAGCGTAAACACCGTGCACAGCATAGACGTTGATATTCATTTATCGCCCGATGAAGTGCAGCGAGCCTATGAAGGGGTGGATCAAGTATTTGCCTACTCCCTTGATGGTCGCAGCATTCGTTTTCCGGTGCGCATTCTCTGGCAATTCATTGGTCATAGCGGAATTCATGGCCGATTTCGCATTCAATATGGCAAAGATAAGCAGTTTGAGTCCGTGACAAGGCTTTCTTAGTAACAATGGCCTACATTTTTTGTGAATCCATAAGCAAAAGGCCATGGCTTTCTATATAATATGCCGCAAATTTTGTCGAGGGTTCCTCTGTGTATAAACTGCTGCGCAATGTGCTATTCAAATTCAATGCTGAAACATCCCATGAATTAACACTGGATTTGCTAGGTGCAGCAAAACGCCTAGGTTTGTTGGGCCTATTTGCACCTAAAGTGCCGGACCAGCCGGTCGAAGTGCTAGGCATGACTTTTAAAAATCCTGTGGGTCTTGCTGCTGGTCTTGATAAAAATGGCGATTTCATTGATGCCCTTGGTAGCCTGGGTTTTGGTTTTATTGAGATCGGCACCATTACCCCGCGCCCTCAGCCGGGTAACCCTCAGCCTCGTCTATTCCGTTTACCTGAACACAAAGCCATTATTAATCGTATGGGCTTTAACAACAAAGGGGTTGATCACCTTGTTGAGCAAGTTAAAAAAGCCAAATACAACGGTATTTTGGGTATTAACATCGGTAAAAACTTCGATACCTCTGTCGAAGATGCCAACAGCGACTACCTAATATGCCTAGAGAAAACCTATGAATACGCCGATTACATCACGGTGAATATTTCTAGCCCTAATACCCCAGGACTGCGCTCGCTGCAATTTGGCGAATCGCTTACGTCTTTGTTGTCGGTTCTAAAAGAAGCTCAGTTGAAACTAGAAAAACAGCATGACAAGTACACACCTATCCTGGTGAAAATCGCGCCGGATATGACCGAAGAAGAAACCCAATTGGTGGCGAAAACCCTAATCGATACCAAGATGGATGGCGTCATTGCCACCAATACCACTCTTGAGCGTGAAGCGGTACAAGGTCACGCTCATGCTAACGAAGCAGGTGGTTTGAGTGGTTTGCCTGTGCAGGCGGGCTCGTTACAAGTATTAAAATGGTTGAGTCTAGCCCTTGATGGCAAGATGCCGATTATCGGCGTGGGTGGCATTGTAGATGGTGCCTCTGCGGCAGATAAAATTGATGCCGGTGCCCAGTTGGTTCAGGTGTATTCTGGCTTTATATATGAAGGGCCTAAACTGATTGCTCAAGCAAATGATGCCATTGCTGCCATAAAAGGTCGCCGCTAAGGGCTGATTGAGGGCGATATGAGAAGGGCCCGATTAGGGCCCTAAAGAGTTAAAAGAGAGTAAGTGTGAATTTAAACGGGAAGTCGATGAACACCAGCGACACCTGAGTAACCATCCCAATGGTCCGCTCGACCTTCACGCCAGCCACTCATCCAATTAAAGTGGGCAGGGCCTTCTGGGCATAGGTCTTTTGATCGACCTTGTACGCCTGCCATGTAACCTTTTTGGAATGCTCGGCGATCCATATCACGCTTCTGTCTTCTCATACGTCGTTGCCTCTGTTTGAAAATCTTGCATACGTATTAGGCCGATGAATTGCCTAACACAGATTTCAGTATGGATAGGTTACAGCCCCATGTTAATGATTAATTTGTTCTCTAGAATGCATTGCTTATGCCTATAAGTTATAAATTCTAAGTCCTTGATCTACAAACTGTTTTAAAACACATAAATGTCGCCAGTGACGAGCTAATGCTCTTAACTTATAGACACGCCAAATTTGATAAAAAGTTGATGCTTGCATGAATGAAATAGAACAACAGCCCATGGTTATTACCTGCCCGAAAGGTCTTGAGTCGCTATTGGCCCAAGAAATCACCGAGCTGGGTGCTCAGGCTGTTAAAATTGGTATTGCGTTTGTTAGTTGCGAGCCGGACCAGTTGATCGGTTATAAAATTTGTATGTGGTCCCGTTTGGCTAGCCGCGTGTTGTATCCATTAGCGCAATTTCCCATTAACGACGCCGACGACATGTACAAACAACTGCTTGAGATTCCTTGGTTGGAGCACTTAAGTGACCGCCAAACATTTCGTGTGTATTTCTCGGGCACCAATGACGACATTCGTAATACGCATTTTGGCGCGCTAAAAGTTAAAGATGCAGTGTGTGATTACTTCCGTGAAAAAACCGGTACCCGCCCAGATATCTCCGATCAGCCAGATGTCAGTATTCATGTGCGTTTAAGCCGCGATGCGATTTCTGCATCCCTTGATATGGCGGGAGAATCATTACACCGTCGTGGCTATCGTCAAAGCCAAGGCTTGGCACCGTTACGTGAAAACCTAGCCGCCGCATTATTGATGCGCGCAGGCTGGCCTGAATTAATGAAACAAGAAGACGGCGCATTATTGGACCCTATGTGTGGCTCGGGTACGTTGTTAATTGAAGCAGCCCTAATGGCGGCGGACATTGCACCGGGTTTATTGCGAAACAGCTTTGCTTTTGAAAAATGGAAAACCTTCCAATCCGCTCAGTGGCGAGCCATTAAAGAAGACGCCCAAGCCCGCAAGCAATTAGCGCAGGAATCAGATGCTGAGTTGACCATGATCGGTTATGACATGGATGAGTCCGTATTAAATAAAGCACGAGACAATGCACGCCGTGCTGGTGTGATGCACTTTATTCATTTTAAACAACAAACCTTAAATGAATTAACCAAAGAAAAAGGTTTGCCAGAAACCGGTTTAATCTTATCAAACCCACCTTATGGTGAGCGTTTAAGTGATGAAGTCGCCATTGGTTCTTTGTATTCTGCGTTTGGTCGCCTTGTGAAGCAAAATTTTGCTAACTGGACTCTAGGTGTATTCACGGGTAACCCAGGTCAGGCGTATCAATTTAAAATGCGCGCCCATAAACAATATCAATTTTACAATGGTGCCATAGCTTCAAAACTATTTTTATACACCATTTCTCAAGGCTCTAGTGACAAGGCGCAAGCCCAAGCGCAACTAGAAGAAACCAAACCGGCGACGGCCGCTGAATATGAAGCGACGACGTTAGGCGAAGGCGCGCAGATGATCTGCAATCGTTTGCAAAAGAATTTGAAAAAAATTAAATCTTGGGTAAAAAAACAAAACACCAATTGTTACCGTTTATACGATGCAGACATGCCGGAATATGCGGTCGCCATCGACGTGTATGACAAATGGGTACACATTCAAGAATACGCGCCACCTAAATCCGTTGACCCTGAAAAAGCCGAGAACCGCTTACGCGATGTGTTGGATGCTGTACCGGTTGCACTGAATATTGACCGCAGCCAAGTGGTGCTCAAACAGCGTATGGTACAAAAAGGTAAGCGCCAATATGAAAAACAAGATAAGCAACAACAGTTCTTTGAGGTGCAAGAAGGGGATTGCCGTTTCTATATCAACCTGACGGATTACCTTGATAGTGGCTTGTTTTTAGATCATCGCCCGATTCGCACCGAAATTGGCACCATGGCTAAAAACAAAGATATGTTGAACTTGTTTAGCTATACCTGTGCTGCCAGTGTGCATGCTGCGGTGGGAGGTGCACGTTCTACCACAAGCGTTGATATGTCCCATACATACCTTAATTGGGGGCGTAAAAACTTAGCGCTTAATGGACTGGCGGATACCAATCATGAGTTCATTCAAGCGGATTGTGTCGCTTGGTTAGAGCAAGCGCAGCAAGAAAAGGCCCGTTATGACCTGATCTTTATGGACCCGCCAAGCTTCTCAAACTCTAAGCGCATGTTGGATATTTTTGACGTGCAAAGAGACCATGTGAAGCTTATTACTTTGGCGATGGGCTTATTGCGCCCTGGAGGCACGCTGATTTTCTCTAACAACCTAAGGCGCTTCAAAATAGAGCGCGATGCACTAAATCAGTTCGAAATAGATGATATCAGTGCCCGTACGATCCCTCAAGATTTTGCCCGTAATCAAAAAATCCACCAGTGCTTTTTGATTAAAGCCCGCCCTTAACCCCCATAAAAACTGGGTAGCTTTCTACACTGCCCAGTTTTGGTGTGTGCTCTTCATGTTCTTGTGCTTTAAAATGATGCGGTTGGCATGCTGTGTGCATTAATTTGCGTCATTATTAAGCGGTGAATTAAGCAATTTAGCTTTAATCACTATTAACTATAAGACGATACCTTAATAGCAACGGCTCATGCTTAATTAAGGTGCACACAAGAGGGGATTGTTGTGGAAAACATCAACAGTGCTGTAGAAACCCTAGTTAGCAGCTCAAACACATTCTTTATTTTATTGGGCGCCATTATGGTGTTCTTCATGCACGCCGGTTTCGCATTCTTAGAAGTGGGTACGGTGCGTCATAAAAACCAAGTCAATGCCTTGGTTAAAATCATTACCGATTTTGCAGTATCCACCATTGCTTACTTCTTTGTAGGTTACACCGTGGCGTATGGTGCGGACTTCTTTGCCAATGCAAATGAATTGTCACAAACCAATGGATATGAGTTAGTTAAGTTCTTTTTCTTATTAACGTTTGCAGCCGCGATTCCAGCCATTGTGTCGGGTGGTATTGCAGAGCGTGCGAAATTTTACCCATTCTTAATTGCTTCTGCTTTGATTGTGGGCTTGGTTTACCCGTTTTTTGAAGGCTTAATTTGGAATGGTAATTTTGGTTATCAAGAATGGTTAGAAGCCACTTTCGGTGCGCAATTCCATGACTTTGCAGGCTCTATTGTTGTGCACGGTATGGGTGGTTGGATTGCACTAGCGGCCATTATTTTGCTTGGCGCGCGTACTGGCCGTTACCGTGAAGGT
>Ga0115005_10000104_pt1 | contig 57354 bp, 44 predicted proteins | sample ArcOceMetagenome_FD_87163 | JGI IMG/M metagenome (GOLD analysis project Ga0115005, IMG submission 87163) | Marine eukaryotic phytoplankton communities from Arctic Ocean - Arctic Ocean - Greenland ARC118M Metagenome | ecosystem: Environmental > Aquatic > Marine > Oceanic | place: Arctic Ocean... | reverse complement strand
CGCATTATTCTCATTAATTGTCATCTACCTGGTTTTGTTGAACTTGATGTATCTGGTCACAGTAATATTTGTGGAACCAATGCCTCAGGTAAAACCACTCTGCAACGTTTGATCCCCGTATTTTATGGTGAATTACCCAGTAAAGTTGTGCCTAAAACTCGTAAGAAGTTTGATGACTTTTATTTGCCTCATGCTAATAGTTATCTCATTTACGAGTATCAAAGGGAAGATGGGCAGAACTGCCAAGTTGTGTTAACGCGCAAAGGTAGTGATGGGGTGCAGTATCGTTTTGTTGAAGCGCCTTATCATCAAGAACAAATTTTGGTTGATGTTGAAAAAGGTAATGTACAAGCTATGTTACCCGAGCAGTGGATTAAACAACTCAGGCAGCTTGGCATTGATTTTTCCCATAAAATCCAAGCTACCAGTGAGTTTCGTAGCATTATCCAAAATGATGCCAGTGTGGGTCGTACAGCTGGGCGTGAAAACACTAAACTTCGGCAGTTAGCCAGTCGTTATAGTTTGGTGTCAAGTAAACATCGTATTCGGCATATGGAAAAACTCGTTAGCGCAGTACATGCTAAAGAGGGCAAGATGGACACTTTGCGTACTATGCTAGCGGCTATCTTTGAAGAAGATGGCTTGATTCAGCCTACTACAACGGTTAAAAACACTAAAGCCCGTGAGTGGATTACCCAGATGCGTCAGACGATGCGTTTGCAGACGATGCAGAACGAGTATCAAAAAATTCAGGCGCAGACCGAAACTCTCAATACGATTGAAAGTCAGTTGTTGCAGCTTAAGCCTATTTTAGAAAAAGACTTACAGTCGCTGGTCACCCAAAAGGCCGATGCTCAAGAGCAGCGCAATAAAATCAAAACCCAACAAAGCAGTGCTAAAGAGTCCTTTGAGCAAGCAGAAGGCTTATTGAATAGTCGCGTCAGTGAAACCTCTGAAAACCTTAAAGCTAAGTCGTCACGATTAGATCATATTCAGCAACAGTATGAAAAATATCAGGATTCTGATGTTGACCAACTGCAAAAAGACATGGATGCGTTACCCCTTAAACGGGAAGAGTACGAACAAAAGCTAGAGCAATACAATTTACTGATAGACCAGCATAAAGATTTGCAGAGTCAGCTTGAACAGCAAAAGCTGAAGTTATCTGAATCGTTAGAACGTTTGTCTCGTAAAAACCAATTACAAGTTAAGACGAACAGTCAGCAAAAAGAGAGCGTGCGTAGTGCTCATGTCGAAAAGGAAGTGGATTTACGCGGTAAGTTTGAGCAGCGTAAAGAGCACCAAGCTAAAGAGTTTGATCAGCAATTATTGAACGTAGAGCGTAGCATAATGAGTGCTGAGCACCAAGCACTTCAAGCTTCGCCCACCGAGCAAGAAATGGAAAACGGTACACTCGCTGACAAACGTTTAGAGCTTGCTCAGCGAGCATGGCAGCAAAGATCGAGTGCCAAAATGCAGGCTGAAAATACCTATCAACAGCTTCGAGATAAACGTGATGAAGCCGATAAAATATTACATCAAACTCGGCAAACGACTCGACAAGCTAAAGAACGCTTAAAACAATTACACAAACAACTTTCTCCGGAACAAGACAGCCTAAGACAGTTCCTAAGAGACCATAAACCCGGTTGGGAACAGAGCATAGGTAAACTGATTGACGAGCCATTGCTGGATCGCAAAGATTTATCACCGCATCTTTTGGCGCATAAAATCGAAGCTGAAGGTCACACTTTACTGGGTGTTCAGTTAAATATGGCGATGATTGATGCGCCTGATTATGCTCAAGACGAAACCGCTCTAACTCTATCTTTAGAGCTAACTAAAAAACACTTAACCACTGCAGAAAAACAACAAAAACAAGCAGAGACTGAGTTGGACGAATGTCATCAAGAAGCTGAAATTCAGCGTAAAACAGTGGCTGAGCAAAACCGAGCGTTTGAACAAGCTGAACAAGAAACAACTTATGCCCAAAGTGCTAAACAACGTTTTGCCGATGAGTTAAAGGCTGCGTTAGAAAAACGTAAGCAACATGCAAAGCAGGCCTTGCAACAATACCTAGACCAAAAGCAACAAGTTGTATCTCAAAAACTGAGTGCTATTGACCTACTGAAGTCTGACTTTGAAGAACAACTCTTGGAATTTAAGACCAGTTGGCAAGATGAACTGGCCATATTAGATGAACAAATAGAAGAGCTTGAGCGCCAAATTGAGCATAAACGGCAGCAAAATCGTGAACAGATTAAACAGCTCGAAGGAGCCTTTAATCAAGAATTAGCCAATCAAGACATCGACCCCAATACCTTACGTGAGCTGAAGCAGCAAATTGAGCTGCTAAAAAATACGATTCAAGCAGTAACAGTCAGGCGTGATGAGCTAAATGAATATAAAACCTTTATGCAGACCGATTGGTCGAGACAGCGCCCAGATTTACTTGAACAAGAGACTGAATTAAAAGCACTAGCGCAACAGTTAGATCAGCAACAAAACAGTTTAGTTAATCAATACCAAAGCAAACGGACTGAGTTATCCAAAGTGTTGTTAGCGGTAGAAAAAAGTTTGTCTGGATTGAGTGTTTTAATCACAGAAATTGAGCCTATGGTGCGCCAGCTTAGCCAAATTGTTTTTTCCTTTAAACCTGCTGATGAGAAAAATATTAACTTGGGCGATCAGGCTGAACGCATTAACCGCTGTAGCGAAGCGTTAGAAAGCCGCAGCCGAGGTGAGAAAAAATTAAAAGAGTCACTGACCGAGTTTGAAGCAACCTTAGGTAAAGACGCCGGTAAAGACTTCTTAGATACTATGCTGCAAGCTTTTGGAAATTTAGATGCAGATGCCAATATACGCGAACGTTTGCCGATTTTGCAGCGCTTGCTGAGTATTTTAGAGTCTCGTCAGCGCCAAATTGTAGAGCAGGGGGAAACCATAGGTGGCGACTTAAACAAATTTTTCACTGTATTTAGTGACATTAACCGCAAAATAGCGCAGCAGAGTAAACGCTTAACAGATGAAGTATCTGATGATTTGAGCTTAGACGGTATTGCCCGCTCTGAAGTGAAAATTATTTCTACCGTAGATGAACTTAATTTCTGGGCACCACTAAAACGTTTCGCCCAGCAATATCATAAATGGAGCACTTCTGACAATTTCCTACCAAGTGAAGCTTATTTAGACAATCTTGCAGATGTGGTTGAGGTATTACCCAACGATGCCAATTACAGTATTGAGTCGCTGTTACGTTTAGAGTTGCATCTAAATGAGGGTGGCTCTGACCTTGTGATTAAAAATGATAGACAACTGCTTGAGTCGTCAAGTCACGGTATGGCTTATTTGATTCTATGTAAATTTTTGTTGGCCTTTACCCGATTATTGCGTAATCAAGCGAATATTCATATTCATTGGCCTATTGATGAAATTGGCACCTTGGCGTATCACAATGTAGAAAAACTGTTTAAGGCCTGTGATGCCAATGATATTCAAATCTTGGGCGCCTTCCCCAATCCAGAATCTGATGTGTTGATGTTGTTCAAACACCGGTACTTGATTGATAAACAAAAACAACATTTAGAAAAAATCGAACCCAAACTCAGCCGCATCGCCGAGCGTTTAGAGCAAAGTAAAGCTACAAACACCGACTCAGCAAAGGTGAACGCATGATAGAACATGGTCCATTATTAGAACGCTTACTTGAAGGTGAGTTTATTTGTAGCATCACCGACGAGCATAGCTTTCACAAATTGCAAAATGACGAACTGGTGAATGACTTAAACCACTTTTTAAGACCACTCAATCGACGAGTGGCTAAAAATGATGATGGTTCGGTGTATTTTCTGGCTTATTGTGATTTAACCCAAAATGCACGTCAGCATCTAAGCCATCAATTTGCCAGCACCGTACAATCCTTATTACCCATGTTGGAATGGATGCAACTGGTACAAGAAGCATTAGGACGTGATGGTGCGCTAAACGCAGGTGATACCATTAAGTTGCAAGATTTCGAGTCCAAAGTAGTGGATAACCAGTCGCTTATACATCGTTTAGCTCACCTTGCTAATGACCGAGTATTTAAGTCCACTAGTGATAAACCTGATATGCAAATCAAACAAGTTTTTAAGCGGATCAAAGAGATGGGATATTTGCATCAACCCCATAAAGACAGGCTGTTTTATATTGTTACTGGAAAAGTAGAACAACTAATTGAGTTAGTACGTTTTATCAAAGATGAAGAAAATCTACCAATCGATGACGCCACACCAGAGCAAGAGGCAATGTTTTGAGTCAGGCTCCTAAGCATAAAAGCTCAGCCCAAAGCAACCCGTTATTTGAATTAGGCAAAGAGCGTTTAGAGCTAATCGGTAAACATGCTGATGCCTTGATGCAGGGGTATTTAGAAGGGCAGGTGAACGAGTTAGCTTTTTCACAGCAAGCACTGCAAAAACTGCTGGACAGCAGAATACTGTTCTACCCTCAAGAGCAGTCTCTAAGTTTGCGTCCGATAGTCAATGAGTTGATTGCCAGTTTGACCCTCGACGAGAGAAAGCGTCAAATTAACACCGATGTAGGTGAACACTTAGATCAAATCGACACGCGTGTGCAGTCATTGCAAGCGGCCAGGAAAAAAGGTGATTACGCCGCAAGTGAACACCATATGCAGCTGTTAATTGAACGTGTAAATGACATGACGGGGCAGTTTGGTGATGCCATTGAGAGTCTCTGGCACAGGCTCAATACCGAGTTTGGTTTTGTGAGTAGCCTAGATGATAAAATTTTAGAAATTGAACTTGCCCAGCGACAACTAAGACGAATTCTTGATGGCTTTGGGATTATCAACTTTGATGACCTTATCCAACTAGCGGGAAGTGACGGAGCGCTGCGTAAGCTGTTAGTGAGCCAGTTACAGGCACGTATTTCAGAACATTCAGGTTCATTATTAGAAGTACAAAAACGCTTAGTACTTTTGATGGCACGTTTTCGTCAGCAACAAGATAGAGCATTACTCATCAATCGCATGGCCGCTTTTTTACGCCAGCATCCTAATTTTCAAATAGGTGATTACCCCAATCGAAGCCAGGTCCCAGCAGTGATTAATCAGGCCCACGGTATCAGTCCCCAGGCCTTTGTTGCTTTAGACCGAGCCAGAGATAGTAACACCCTTGCCGAGCTGGCTCGAGCTGTGCCCAGAGAGCCAGAACAAGCCTCACAGTCAGATAAACAAAATGAAGGTTTTGTTATGGCGGTGCAAAACTTAGTCGCCACACAGCAAAAGCAACTAGCAAAAGATGTAGAAGACTTTTTTATCCGGGTTATCGAAGGTCCAGAAGCATTAAGTGGCGTCGATTATCTGGCCGAACAGGTATTACCTTGGGAGCCGGAAATGTGGTTATTCCAAATTGTGGCGGAATATCAAGGTTTACCGGAGCACAATAAACACAGCTTTATGCTTGAAAAAGACAGCGCACAGCAAAGTCGTTTTAATCAATTACATATTATTCAAGATGTGAAGGTTGGAATGCGTTTTTCTGATGATTATCAGGCCGCAGAGTAAGCGACCTTATGGCCGATGATCTCAGCCTAAAGGTAAAATGGTTACTAGCTGCACAACACAGCAAACTTTCATGTGATGATGGGGCAGTGGCAAATGCAAGTCGCATCCTGAATGAGATTTTAAATTGGTGCGATGATTAAGAGTTTCAAACGGGGAAATGGCTTAAGCCTAATAAAACATATCGGTTTGATAGAGAATATAAAGCACAAATCAATCAAACATTATTAGATGAAGGTTACGCCAGTATTTTTGATAACTTTAACCAAGATAACCATGGAAGTACGGCATAAAGAAATCCTAATGAAAAACAGGGGAAACGCAAACCGACTTATCACCTTATTCATACTACGGTTACCGATAGCGTGGCTCTTGGTGCCATTAATCAATATTCACAGCAACAAAAAGGCCGTTTTAAGAATGACGGGTATAGATTTAAAAATCATATACAAACTCAAGAGTCAGTCTGCGGTCTGTAAGATCTGAATTTCTTTGGTTTATAAAATCCAAATCCAAATCCAAATCCAAATCCAAATCCGCATTGGTCGAGCTTCGATCTAAATATCTGAAGTCCAAGTTGGCAGACATCTTTTGTCCCAACTGCCGTGATATACCAAAACTGCTTGAAATGGTTTCTGTTTTTATTCCTGTCGACTCTTCGTCAGTAGATGCATAACTTAACGATAAATTAAAACTGGTTCTATTATTGGCCTTAAAGCTATTGTTTAGCGAAATCACATCAGTATTTTGATTTTTAATACTTTCAAGAGATTCTGTGTTGGTATGCCTAAAATTCAAAGCAGACGTTGTCCTTTTGCCACTTAGTCCAAAGCGGGCGTTAAGACTTTTTCTCAGAATAGCTTCTTCGCTTATTTCCGGTATTTGAACCAATAGATTGGACGATTCTTCTCCTGGCTGAAGTTCATTGGAGAGATTGGGAGGCAGAATACAGTCGCCGAACGAAGAAGCATTTTCAGGGCAGACAAATACGCCTTGATCTTCTGGATTGGTAATTAAGCGTGAAAAAGTGGTTACTGTTTCAGTATAACCAATCTGGGTTCTTAGATGTTTGGTGTTGTGGGTTAGGGAAAAATTGCCACTATCCCCAAAGAAACGTTTACCTATAGATGCCTGAACCGATGTTCTACTAGTAAATCGCCAATTCAAATCTATTGCTACAAAATTCTCTTTCTCATTAGTCGCACTTCTATTGGCTCGATTATAGGTAACCCTAAAGCTCCTACTCGTTCCTGAATCCCACGAGAGCCCGGCTCCGTAACTGTCATAATTTCCATCTTGGTTAGAAAAAATAGCATTATTCACCAGATCATTCTCTTCACTTTGCCCAGTCAACACTAGTCGAACATTACTGAATAAACCTAATCCTATATCGCCTCGCATCAACCTTGAGGTTAAATCATTGCGATCGGTGCGAACAGTGTTCTGGTGGCTAGCGGTTATGTTCCAGCTTAATTGAGAAAACTCTCTTCCTTGATAAAAGCTCATTTGCAACGATTTGTTCTCATTATCGAGTTCATTTTCCAAACCAGCACTAATATCGTTAACAGGATCAATATCAGAACTGCGGTCACTTTTTACTTTCGATAGACCAGCATTTACATTCAAACCAAAATATTTTCGGGGAGCTATATTAAAAAGCAAATTTGCAGCATTATTTTGGGTTTTTGATAAGTCATCCCCCCCAAGAAACGGGTCGTTAACAAAATACTGAGATGCAAGAATACTTCTATAAGATTGCCCTCCTGCAAGTCTTACAGACAGAATGTCTTCGATTAAAAAAATATCACTGGAATATTGATAATTAGTGAAACTGTTACCTTGGCTTCCATTAGTTGTATCTGACTGTATTTGGCTATGGTCAACAGATAAGCTCCCGACCCAATACTTACTATTATAGCTAGTGCTCAAACTGGGTTTTATGGATAGTATGCTGGCATCACTTTCTTCAAACCTTACGGAGTTATTCTGTGAACGTATAAGCGACGCACTAATGCTAGGGTTGATATCAAGCTCACCTGCTACAGGCTGGATGGAATAACCAAGCAACAAACAGCTGGCAAGCGTGACAAATTTAAAATTCAAGGAGCAGCCCTTCTAATACAATTAATTATCAGTACCATAATTATATCCATAATATCCCGAGCCACTATTAGGTTTTTTGCGAGTCTTGTTAATTACAAAACCTTTTGCCATATCGGGATTAAGCTGCTCTACTGCTTGGGATATACGGTTTAAATTTGTTTTCCCTTCCTGAACAACAATTACGGCTTGTCCTGCCAAATTTGCCAGTATTGCGGTTTCATTGATGCCCAATAATGGGGGGGTATCAAAAATCACAATACGATCAGGGTAGCGGTTAGCAAACTCACTGACTGTTTCTAACATTTTTTCGCTGGCTAAATGTTCCGACGACATATGATGAGTTTTACCGGCGGGAATAATACGTAAGGTTTCCAAGCTAGTGTGGTACATAACTTCACTTAAGTCTTCTACTTCACCCAACAAATACTCCATTAGGCCGTTCTCAAAGGGTTGTCCAATGATTTTCATTACACTAGGACGCAGAACATCAGCATCGACAAGAAGTACAGTTTTATCTTGCTCTAAAGCAATACTCAAAGCCAAATTTATTGCGGTAAAGGTTTTACCTTCATTTGGGTCTGGACTGGTGACCATAATAATATTGCTATTGTTGAGCGACTTCGAAAGCGGGCCAAAAGCGTTACTTAATATTTTACGTTTAATTGCTCTAAATTCTTCGTTTATCATCTGCCTGTCTTTATTCACAAATCCATTTTGTAGGGCAGTTAGGTCTATTTCTTCCCTTTTTGCAGCAGGTTTAGATGTTACTATTGGCCTTTGTTCTTCAACAAGAAGCGACTCAACGTCCAAGGTTTTCATGACAGGCTCTGATGCTTGTTGTAACGCCTCTAGATTTTTCTTATCTTCTGCTAGTAATTTATTTTTTTGGAGGGCTTTTTCTATGGTGTTCAAAGTAAATTCTCCAACAAATAGAATGGTAGACTTCCATAAGCGATATCGGACAACACCAACGATATATAGATAGCAACAACAATTAAACTAGAAATAGTAAAAACAAGCATTCTTTTGCGATCTGTTTTCTGAATTACCGCTGCGTGAATGTGGGATACGCTGCCAAAAACGGGTATTCCAAAAGTATTTTTGAGTTGATTGGCACTAAAAACCACAGGTTTCAGTTGACTGATTAAAAACGCAGCAGCCAAGCCTGCTCCAAAACCAAAAAACATAACTACAGTATAAAAAAGCACTCTTTTTGGACCTGAAGGTTTACTCGGTAATGTAGGAGGGTCAATAACTCTAAATTTTACATCGTCTGTCGTTGCTTCAGCTTTGCGAGATAGTTCAGCTTGTTCTTTGCGTCCTAATAATTCTAAATATTTTCTTTTGGTAATATCGTAATCGCGGTTTAGGCCTTTTGCCTCTGCCTCAATTTGTGGTACTAAATCGATAATTTCTTCAAGTCCTTTAACTTTTTCCCGATATTGATTTGCTCTTACGGATAAAGAAGCAATTTGATTTTCGTATTGAGAAACCGCTAGTTTCATTTCCTGATAGACGGGGTTTTGGTTAATGTTGCCAAATTGGCTATAGGAGCCAGTTGTTTTTGCTATCTGTGACATTGATTCAATTTGCTTTCTTCGTTCTTTTTTTAAATTGTCTATTAAACTGTAGGTTTTTCTAACATCGGGATGATTTTCTGTGTACTTGATTAATAACTCGTCCAGATTACTTTCCAAAGCCGCAATTCTACTATCAAATTTAGTTACAATATTTGATTGAGTGTCAACTCCGTTTTTTGGCGCCACCAAACCAAAAACTGGCTCTTCTCCTCGAAGTTGTGCTTGAGCAGCATTAAGTTGTGACTGAAGTTCCAATAATCTCAGCTCTGTTACCTGAAGTTCTGATACTTGCCTTCGATATTGACTATAATAGTCACTGCTTGACCCTGGAGCCCTGTCCATCCGTCTATTTTTAAAGTTCGCTACACGTTTTTCTGCTTCAATAAGACGTTGTTCGTATTCATCTATCTGCGTCTGAATAAACTGTTCTGCGCTATCACTGCTTTGCCTGTTAGATCCTAATGCAGTTTCAACAAATTCATTCAAGGTTATTCGGACTATCTTTTCTGATAACACAGGAGAATCAGATGAATAGCTAATGGTGTATATATTCTGTTCACGAGTACTGCTGAGTTTTATATTTCTTTTTAGGTCATCAATTAAGGCATCCATACCTTTTTGTGTTGTAACTGTGATGTCAAGATCTGCTTCGCGGGCGATTTTTTCTAAGTTAGGCCTGCTTAGTAAAGTACGAGCGACTAAACTAATTTGCTCGCTTGGGTTGTTATAGATGGCAATTCCTCTTAACAGAGGTCTTAATAAACTATTAGTATCCACAAACACCCTTGCCGACGACTCATACGCATTGGGCATAGTTGCTACATAAAACCAACCTATGGGACATATCAACCATGAAGATATAATAATGTAACGTTTTTTTATCCAAACGCCCTTCACATAGCCTAAGAGTTGATCTATTGCTTCCTGAATTCCTAACATATTAACTTCTACTTAGATATTACGTATAACGGATATAACTTGGTTTAAAACCAAGCTTCTGGGATGATCAAAATATCGCCAGGCAATATATCCACATTTGCAGAAATATCACCTTCTTTAATCAATCTATTTATATGCACCGTATACTCCTGCTGCTGACCTTTTACAATACGGATTAATTTTGAACCATCTCCGTTAGCAAAGTCGGTGATGCCGCCCACGGCAACCATCAGATCAAGCAAAGACATATCTTCCTTATAAGTAATCGCTCGGGGGGAAGTCGCTTCTCCGATCACCCTCACTTGTTCGCTGTAAGGGCCTGAAAAACCTCCAATGCTTACAGTTACAATAGGATCTCGTATATATTTGGATAATTCTTTTTCTACATCTCTGGCCAGAGCAGTAGGGGTTTTACCAGAAACCGGTAAGTCTTCAACTAAAGAAGTGGTGATCATGCCATCAGGACGAACAGTGAAACTACCTGACACTTCAGGATTGCGCCATACAAAAATGTTGACACTATCACCGGGTCCAATTAAGTATTTGTAATCGTCAATTGAGGTGGTGAGTGAGGGGCGTGTGGTTGCTTCGGGAAGAAGTGAATTGGTACTACAGCTTGCCATCAAAATAAGCCCGAAAGATAACAAGACTAATTGCGTTGTTCTTTCTATTTTCATATACGTTAATCCCTAACTGAATAGTTGAAAATTTAACAAAATTGCCATTTACCGCAGCATCTAAATCACTATAATAACAATCTAGAGATTTAGTCTATCTCAAATAATTAAATTAGCATATGATAATTTATACTAAAATTAATATAGGAGTTGTAGATAGCATTGACTTATAATAAGCAGAGGAAAAGGTCGAATGCCCTAGTGTTGTTAGAAGCATTCATAATAGCCTACGTTACTTATCTCGCTAATGTTGTTGTTGCAACTACTACTGGTACGCCTCAGTTGGATAGCTTTATCCTAATTTGTAGTGTCAGCCTTTTAACCTTTTTAGTACTTGTTTTTTCACTTTCAGTTGGTTTGTATGAAGTCAAATTAAGAGAAACATTCAGAGGCATCATTCGACGTATCTTTGTAAGTTTGGCTTTAAGTTTCTTTGTAGTTGAGCTCATCGCCAGCATCTTCTTTTCCGAGATTCAATACCATCCTTATTATTTGCCGGTTGCTGCGGGGGCAATTATATTGTCGCTTGTCGTGTTCCGATATCTCATTAACAAACTAGGTTTATTAGGATCGGGTGGCACTAGGATAATCGTTATAGGTGCTGGTGAACGTGCGGCAATCATAGAAAAACGGATGCGCCGAGATGTAGATCGCATCGGGTTAGAGTTAATTGGCTTTATACCCATTCCTGGTGATAACCGAGAAGAGGGTATTCAAAACGAAAAGTTATTACATGTAAAAGTTGATGGGAATTTTAGGAATTTCATTGAGGATAATGAAATCGATGAAGTGGTCATTGCATGTGATCAACGCAGAGGTACCTTACTAGTTGAAGTTCTTTTTGACTGCAGATTAAGAGGCATTGAAGTCACCGACTTGCTTGACTTTATGGAACGAGAAACTGGTCAAATTGTGGTTAATCTGATGTATCCAAGTTGGGTGATTTATTCGAATGGTTTTAATTCGCAAAATTATTTAAGAGATGCACTTGATTACACAGTTAATTGTTTAATGGCAACATTAGTCCTTCTGCTTACATGGCCTTTCATGCTGTTTACAGCGATTATAATATTTATTGAAGATATAAAAACTAAAGATGCTTCCGTTTTTTATAAGCAAGAAAGAGTTGGTTTGAATGGTCGACTCTTTAATATTATTAAATTTCGTAGCATGCATATCGATGCTGAGAAAGACGGAGCAAAATGGGCCTCGCTTAATGACAATAGAGTAACCAAAGTAGGGGCTTTTATTCGCAAGTTTAGAATTGACGAATTACCACAAATTTGGAATATATTTAGAGGAGAAATGTCAATTATTGGTCCTCGTCCTGAGCGTTCTCAGTTCGTAGAACAGCTGATAAGAGAGATCCCATACTATAATCAAAGACACAACGTAAAACCAGGTATAGCGGGTTGGGCTCAGTTAAATTATCCTTATGGAGCAAGTGTCGAAGATTCGATGGAAAAATTAAAGTTTGATCTTTACTACGTAAAGCATCAAAGTTTTATGCTTGATATGTTAATTTTAATTCGAACGGTCGAAGTAGTTTTATTTGGAAAGGGACGTTAAATTTTAAAAAGGACTAAAAGTTGAAATCTGATGTGTTTAATGCAATGACGGTAGATGTGGAAGATTTTTTTCATGTATCGGCTTTTGAATCAGTTATTTCCCCTTCTCAATGGAATGACTACCAACCTCGCGTAGATACTAATACTCGTAGACTACTTGATTTGTTTGCAAAAAAAGGGATTAAATCGACGTTCTTTGTATTAGGTTGGGTGGCTGAACGTTATCCGGACCTGATAAAAGAAATACATAGCCAAGGTCATGAAGTGGCAAGTCATGGTTATGCCCACAGGCGAGTAACGCTACTAAGTCGTAATGAGTTTCTGCAGGATGTAAAACGCTCTAAAGACCACTTGGAAGACTTATTGGGTGAGCAGATAATAGGCTATCGTGCACCAAGCTTTTCCATCGGCTATAGCAATGAATGGGCCTTTGAAGTGTTAGCTGAGCTTGGTTTTAAATATAGCTCTAGTACTTACCCTGTAAATCACGATTTATACGGCACCCCGGATTGGCCAAGGTTTGCCTACAACAGACCAGAAAATATTCTTGAAATACCTATTCCAACGCTGCGGATTATGGGCAAACAAATACCCATTGGGGGGGGCGGTTATTTTCGCCTTTATCCTTATAAAATAACCGAAAAACTAGTTTCTAAGTATCTGCGGCAGGAAAAACAACCTTACTCCTTTTATTTCCACCCTTGGGAAATAGATGCGGGCCAACCTCGTTTAAAAAATGCTCCTCTTAAATCGCGCTTTCGTCATTACGTGAATTTGCATCGAACCGAAGCCAAGTTGATTCGTTTATTAGATGATTTTAATTGGTCCACCATGCGGGATGTGTATGGAATAATTAAGTGACAGGAACATATTTGTCAGGGATCCTTGGTTCTAAGGCTGAGGATCTATTAAAATGGGATACATTCGTCGACCAGTGTGAGCGTGGTAGTTTTTTTCATTTGTCCGGGTGGAAGCAAATCATTGAGCAGGTCTTCAACCACAAAAGCCATTTTATCTATGCGGAACAAGAAGGCACTATAGTTGGGGTATTACCCTTAGTAGAACAAAAAAGTTTTCTCTTTGGTCATACCTTAGTTTCAACACCATTCTGCGTATATGGAGGAGTGGCCTCCGATTCTAATGATGTCATGGTATTCCTAGAAGACAAAGCAATTGAATTAGCCAAGCAATTGTCAGTAGATTATCTCGAAATGCGTTATTCCTTTACTCGCAACAATTCTGCATTCATCGAGAAATGTGCCCACTCAGCTTTTGGTTGCGTTTTAGCTGAAGACGATGAAGCGATTCTGGCAGGGGTCACAAAAAGAAAGCAACGTGCGGTAATAAGAAATTCTTTTAAAAACGACCTAACTCATCGAATTGATTCAGATACTGCTACCGCCTACAAAATTTATTCAGAGAGTTTACGCAATCTCGGTACGCCTGTATTTTCTGCTAATTACTTCAGTACACTACAACAAATATTCGCTGAAAGATGTGACGTGTTAACGGTCGAACATCAAGGCCGAGCGGTGTCTTCGGTGTTGAGCTTTTACTATAAGGGACAAGTATTGCCCTATTATGGTGGAGGACTAAATGTGGCCAGAGCGTTAAAAAGTAACGATTACATGTACTATCAATTGATGTGTTCGGCAAAGTCATCAAGAAAATCAAATTATTTTGATTTTGGTCGCAGTAAAGATGATTCTGGCGCCTACAAATACAAAAGAACTTGGGGCATGGAGCCTCAGCCTTTGCATTATTTATTTTATTTGGTAAACGCGACTGAGCTACCAAATTTGAGTCCCAACAATCCAAAATACAAATTTTTTATCAGTATGTGGAAAAAGCTACCTGTTGCAGTTAGCCGCTTAATCGGTCCATTTTTGTCAAAGTATCTGGGATAACATCAGGTGAAAAAGGAACCTCTGTTATTTCTTTGTCATCGCATCCCATTTCCGCCCAATAAAGGCGATAAAATACGTTCCTTTAATATGCTTAAGACGCTTAGCCAGTCTTATGACATTTATCTGGCTTGTTTTGTGGATGATCCCTTTGATTGGCAATATGCAGATAAACTGGATAAATACTGTCAACAGAAATTATTGATAAAACAGAATAAAACACTAGCAAAGATCAAAGGTTTGCAAGCTTTTATAAGTGGTGAAGCCATATCGGTTCCTTACTATTACAGCCGAAAAATGGCTAAATGGACGAGTGATATCATTACTGTTCGTAACATAAAACAGGTATTTGTTTATTCTTCATCAATGGCACAGTACGTTGAGGGTGAACGCTACTTGGCGCTAAATCGAATAATAGATTTTGTAGATGTGGATTCAGATAAATGGAATCAATATGCAGAAGGAAAGAAAGGCCTTGCTCGTTGGGTGTATAAACGAGAATGGCGCAAGTTGCAGTCTTTAGAGAATAAAATCGCTGAAAAATTTCAGCATAGTTTGTTTGTTTCTCCTCAAGAAGCTAATTTGTTTAAGCTGCAAGTGCCGGCGTCTGTTAGCCTTAAAGTCAGCAGCATGTTAAACGGGGTAGATACTGAATTTTTTGATCCAAAAAACTCTGACGTTGAGGCTATGGATGAAAATATTGATGTAGTGTTTACTGGTGCAATGGATTATTGGGCCAATGTTGATGCAGTTATATGGTTTTGCCATAACGTGTGGCCACTGATCCGTGCCAAACACCCTAATGCACGTTTTTATGTGGTGGGAGGCAATCCCAGCGCCCAAGTAAAAGCACTGGACTCAAAGCAGGGCGTCAAAGTAACGGGTCGTGTAGTTGATGTAAGGCCCTATATTCTTGGTGCCAAGGTGGCCGTTGCCCCTCTGCAAATAGCCAGAGGTTTGCAAAATAAAGTACTCGAGGCTATGTCTATGGCCAAACCTATTGTTTTGACAAGTATGGCGATAGAAGGTATCGAGGGGCGCAATGAAAATGTGCGTGTCAGTGATGATCCTCAGTTATTTTGTGAACATGTTTGTGACTATTTAGAACACTCAAAGTCTGCAGGTCAAAGCCGAAAATGGATTTTAGAAAATTTGCAATGGAACGAGAGTTTATCTCGTCTACCAACATTATTTAAGGATGATTGAGAACATGCTGAACCACCCGACTTTCAAAATTTTATGCCTAAGCCTGCTGTTGTGGGGAGTGCTATTCTATAGCAGCATCGCATCGACAGTAGCAATCTGGTACCGCTCAGAAACATTTGCTCATGGCTTCATCATTCTGCCAATTTGTATTTATCTAATTAAGCAAAATTGGCATAAGTTACGGCAGCTTAAAGTAGAACCTAATCTATGGGTATTGCCTTTAGTTTTTGGCATCTTAATCATCTTGTTATTTGGCAGTTTGGCACAGTTATTAGTCATTGAGCAGGCAGCCGCTTTTATGATGTTACCTATGATTATCTGGTGTGTGTTGGGTAACCAAGTGACTCGAGTGTTACTTTTTCCGCTAGCCTTTTGGATGTTTAGTGTGCCAGTTGGAGAGTTTTTAATACCTCAATTGCAGGAGTTAACAGCAGACATTACTGTGTGGTTATTACAAGTTACCGGCATTCCTGTATTTCGTGATGGTCTATATTTGATGATCCCTGGGGGTTTATTTGAGGTCGCGGTTGCATGCTCTGGTATACGTTACTTGATCGCATCTTTTACCTTGGGCACGCTGTTTGCCTACCTTAACTATACTGGCTATAAAAAGCGTATTATTTTCATTCTGTTTTCATTGTTTTTACCCTTGATTGCCAACGGAATACGCGCATACGGAATCGTAATAATTGCGCATTTATCCGATATGAAATATGCAACTGGAGCAGATCATTTAGTATATGGATGGGTATTCTTTGGCTTTGTGATATTTATCATGTTTGCCGTAGGCAGTATCTGGAGTGATCCAGTGGTTAAAATTGAACAAAAAGGCAATGAACCGCCTACTTTAACTATCCCAAAAATAAAATTTCTTAGCGTTTTGCTTACTTTAGTTCTATTGGTGGGCTCAACCTTTGTTTATAAAAGCCTAGTTAAAAATCCTAACAGTGATTTTGTGATTGACATAGATTCATTATTTATCGATAGCCAAGATATGCATGACGAATCTTGGTTGCCAATTTTTGAAAATGCCAATTTAGAAATGAAAGGCCAAAGTGAAGGGCTTGATTATTTTGTCGCTTATTACAAAGTTAATGTTCAGGGGCAGGAGTTGATTAACAGCAACAACATTTTATTTAATTTTAAACAATGGTCCATAGAACAGACGCAGGATTACGGGCAGTTTAAAACATTGACTATTACCAATGTCCGAGGGCAAAGACGCTTGTTGGCCTACAGTTATGTCACCCCTTGGCTTACCAGCGCCAGCTCCCTAAAAATTAAATTATCCCAAGCATTCGAGGCGCTTTCTGGTAGACCTCAACTGGGTATGTTAGTGATGCTTTCCCTGCCGTTAATTAAGGAACAACAAGATACTCAAACATTAGTAGATGCTGCTAGGCTCAGATTGACTGACGACCTACAGGATTATCTTGATGAGTCAAAGTAGCTTGCATATCGTTCATGTTGTTTATCGTTTCGACACCGGTGGATTAGAAAATGGTGTGGTGAATCTAATTAACAGTTTGGGAAGTGAAGAATATACCCACAGTATCGTGACTTTGAAAGGACATAATGCTGATTTTGCCGCACGAATAAAAACAGCAAATGTGAAGTATTATGATCTGGTCAAAAGAGACGGGAATGACCTGTGGATTTTTTGGCGAATGAATCAATTACTTAAACAGCTCAAGCCAGATATTTTACATACTCGCAATACGGCTACGCTTGAGATGCAATTGGTCGGTTGGTGGCGACGAGTAAAACTACGTATACACGGTGAGCATGGTTGGGATGTCAATGATATGCATGGACAAAATCCAACCTACCGTAAGCTTCGGAAATTGTTAAAACCTTTTATTCATCAATATGTTGCATTATCTTCTGAGGCGAAGTTATATTTACTCAATATCATTAAGGTAAAGCCTAATAGAATTAATCATATTTGTAATGGAGTAGATACTAACAAGTTTAGCCCGGGTGAAAAGGATGACGTGGGTCTCCCCGAGAATTTTATGAGGCCAGAACTGCTTGTGTTTGGTACGGTTGGACGGTTGGCAGAAGTCAAAAACCAAGAGTTCTTGTTAGAAAGTTTTATCACTTTGGTGAAGCGGCACGTCAATAATGCAAATAATCTTCGACTTATAATTGTGGGCGATGGCTTGCTTTTGAACAGTTTAGTAGCAAGAACAACAAGCGCAGGTTTGACGAAACAGGTTTACTTTGCTGGCAATCGTTCTGATGTCGCACAGCTTATGAAGCACTTTAACGTATTTGTTTTGCCTTCCCTGGCTGAAGGTATATCGAATACAATTCTAGAGGCAATGGCTAGTGGTTTGCCTGTTATAGCCACGCAGGTAGGTGGAAATCCAGATCTTATCAAACAAACATTACATGAAAGTCATTTGGTTAAAGCTACAGATGGTCTAGCAATGGTGTCTGCGATGGAACAATATATCGATAGGGGTGACTTACTTCGCCTAAATAGCAAGGAAGTGCGTGAGCACTGTAAGCAAAATTTTAGTATAGATACAATGGTGAATAAATATCACCAGCTTTATCAAACTTTTAATGCATAAGGATAGGTAAGATGTGCGGAATAGCGGGTATTTTTCACCTACACGAACAACAACAAATTGATGCTCAGCTCATTGCCAAAATGAATGATAGCCAAGTTCATCGTGGTCCCGATGCGGGAGATTATTTTTTTGACCCTGGTATAGCCTTAGCACATAGACGCTTATCTATTATTGATATTGAAGGCAGTCCGCAGCCAATGATAAGTGCCTGCCAGCATGCTGTTGTGGTATTTAACGGTGAAATATATAATTTTAAGGCGTTACATAAAGAGCTAAGCGCAAAAGGCTATGTGTTCAATACCCATGGAGATACCGAAACTATTCTTAACGCCTGGTTGGAGTGGGGCGAAGAGTGTGTTCATAAATTAAGAGGGATGTTTGCCTTTGCTATATGGGATAGAGAAAAACAATGTCTATTTATGGCCCGGGACAGAATAGGTATTAAGCCATTCTTTTATTCTCTGCTTCCCAGTGGCGAGTTTATTTTTGGTTCAGAGCTTAAAGTACTGAAGAAACATCCACAATTTGATAAGACATTTCGAAATACCAGTGTCGAAGATTATTTTACCTTTGGTTACATTCCTGAACCCCACACTATTTATCAAAATACCTATAAATTGTCACCTGGCTATCGATTGTTGCTAAAAAAAGGTGACACAATTTTACCCGAACCGAGTGAATATTGGGATATTCCTACACAGTTTGAACAAACCCTCACTGCTGAGGAAGTACAAGAGCAATTGGTAGCGCGTCTAAAGGAAGCGGTAGATATTCGTATGGTGGCAGAAGTGCCCCTTGGTGCTTTTTTGTCTGGAGGTGTCGACTCTAGCGGGATAGTGGCATTGATGTCGCAATTACAGTCCGAGCCAGTCAATACCTGCGCTATTGGTTTTGATGTTAAACGCTTTAACGAAACTGAATATGCGCAAACGGTGGCCGACCGCTACCAAACTAATCATCGAGTAGAAACGGTTGGGCAAGATGATTTTGATTTAATTGATAAACTTGCTTTATTGTATGATGAACCCTATGCGGATAGTTCTGCGATGCCCACCTATAGAGTTTGCGAACTCGCCAGAAAGCATGTCACTGTTGCCCTGTCTGGAGACGGAGGAGACGAACTTTTTGCCGGATATAGACGTTACAAAATGCATTTGGCTGAAGATAAAGTACGTAATACCTTACCCCTGAGTCTGCGCAAGCCAATCTTCGGACCATTGGGCAAGTTGTATCCTAAACTGGACTGGGCGCCAAAATTTTTAAGAGCGAAAACGACCTTCCAGTCAATGGCGATGGATACTGTTGAAGGGTATTACAATTCTATGTCCATTCTGCGGGCTGATGAACGTGCGAAATTGTTTTCCAAAGACTATCAAGCAAGCTTAAATGGTTACTCTTCTTTAGATGTTTTTCGTCGCTACGGTGATAAGGTTAAACATTTAGACTCGATGAAAATAGCACAGTACATAGACATGAAAACCTATCTGGTGGGTGATATTTTGACAAAAGTAGACCGGGCTTCGATGGCTCATTCTCTGGAAGTTAGGGTGCCTCTTTTAGATCACAAGTTTGTTGAATGGGCCTTTAAGACCCCCTCTGAGCACAATTTGCATAACGGAATTGGTAAATATTCCTTTAAACATGCGCTCGAGCCTCATTTGCCAGAAGACGTGCTATATCGAAAAAAAATGGGATTCGCGGTGCCACTCGCAGATTGGTTTAAGGGCCCCCTTAAAGAAAGGTTATACGACAGATTGTTGTCTTCAGAAATGCAAGAGTCGGGTTACTTTAATCAAAAGCAGATGAGAAAGCTTATTGATGATCATGTCTCTGGTATGCGTGACAATAGTGCACCATTGTGGACTTCAATGATGTTTGAGTCATTTTTACGCCAACAGGATTAAAGTGAAATATGAAAATTTTACATGTGCTGGATCACTCCATACCACTGCACAGTGGTTATACGTTTCGTACCCGCTCAATTCTGAATCAGCAACATACTTTAGGTTGGGAAACCTGGCACGTAACGAGTCCTAAGCAAGGAGAATGTGGCTCTCCAGTAGAAGATGTGGATGGTCTCAGGTTTTATAGAACGCCGGTGCCCAGAGGTCTTAGTAGTAAATTACCGGTTTTAAATCAGCTGGGACTTATTCGCCCCATGACTGACAGAATTCTTGAGGTTATTGAAGAACATAAACCTGACATTATTCATGCGCACTCCCCAGCTTTGAATGGTTTGGCTGCCCTCAAAGCAGGACGTAAATCGGGTTTACCAGTGGTGTACGAAATTCGAGCGTTTTGGGAAGATGCAGCGGTGGATCATGGCACGTGCAAAGAAGACGATCTGCGATACCGCCTAACACGAAAAATGGAAACTCACGTTGCCAAACATGCTAATGCGGTGACCACTATATGCGAGGGCCTGAGGAAGGATTTAGTCGCTCGGCAAATTCATGATCAGAAAATAACGGTGATCCCCAATGCAGTCAATATTGAAGGTTTCAATCTGATAACCAGCCAAGATCAGGCACTGCTTAAAGAATTTAATTTAGACGATAAAGTGGTATTAGGTTTTCTGGGTTCATTTTATGGCTATGAAGGTTTAGATCTTATTATTAAAGCCTTACCTGCAATCCTAAAGTTTATTCCTAATGCTGTGTTGCTTCTTGTTGGCGGTGGACCTCAGGAGAAAAATCTTAAGGCACTAGTAAAATCGCTGGGATTAGAAAAACACGTTATTATGCCCGGGCGTGTACCCCATGATGTTGTAACGCGTTATTACAGTCTGGTCGATCTGTTAGTTTATCCTCGAAAATCCATGCGCTTAACTGAACTGGTTACGCCGCTGAAACCACTGGAAGCCATGGCTCAAGGCATACCTGTTTTGGCTTCAGACGTGGGTGGCCACAAAGAACTCATTGAAAACGGTACGAATGGTTGGTTGTTTGAAAGTGACAATATTGACGCTTTGGCTGCCAGCACAATCAAAGTCCTGTCTGAGCGAGATAGTTGGCCAGCATTAGTCGCCAATGGTCGCAATTATGTTGAACAAGTGCGCAATTGGAAAAATTCAGTTTCAAATTACCGGGCACTATACGAGAGCCTGTTAGGTGACCGAATTGTTTAGTGGATATAAAGTACTGCTGGTGGGCCCCATCCCGCCTCCGGCAGGTGGCATGGCAAACCAAACGCAACAGTTAAAACAATTATTGCAAAACAGTGGAGCAAAAGTCGAACTGCTTGCGGTGAATGCACCTTACAAGCCTAAATGGATAGAAAACGTGCCGGGTTTGAGATCCATTTTTCGACTTGTACCTTATTGTTGGCGATTACTCTGGGCATGTAGGCGTAATGATGTTGTGCATTTGATGGCTAACTCAGGTTGGTCATGGCACTTATTCGCTACTCCCGCAATTTGGATTGCTTGGTTAAGCAATACGCCACTTTTAGTCAATTATCGAGGAGGGTATGCAGAAACATTTTTTAAAAAATCTTGGAGAATAGTAGCTTTGTCTTTGAATAGGACAAAAGGGATTATTGTGCCTTCATCTTTTTTGCAGGAAGTCTTCGGCAAGTGGGGACGCAGTGCTAAAGTCGTGCCGAATGTACTAAATGAAAAAATCTTCTACCCAGAGTCTGGCGATAAGAATAATGGTCAATTGCATATTATTGTGACGCGCAATCTTGAAGCTATTTATGATGTATCAAGCGCGATCAGATGTTTTAAACTGATCAAGGATAAGTATCAGCATGCCAGATTTTCAGTAGCAGGTACCGGCCCAGAGAAAAACATGCTGGTCGAATTGTGCGATGAATTAGGGATTTCGGGCTCAGTGGAATTTTTGGGCAGGCTTGATATTGCACAAATGGCTAATTTGTATCGCTGTGCCAATGTTATGCTCAATACCAGTACAGTGGATAACAGTCCGAATTCTGTTATTGAAGCCCTAGCATGTGGTGTGCCTGTGGTGACAACGAATGTGGGAGGAATTCCCAAGTTGGTCAAACATGAATATGATGCCTTACTAGTAGAACCAGGTCAGCCTGAAAAGTTGTTTGAGCAGATGACTCGTATACTTGAAGACGATGAGCTAAGTGCTCGTCTGGTGGCAAATGGCTTAATGACTGTCGAAAAATTCATGTGGAAAAATGTCAGTTTACATCTACTGGAAAATTACCAACATGCACTTATCAATAAAGGGGAAAAGGCATGAGCCTGTACACCAAGCTTGTCTCTAATATCCTGTTCCCACTGCATGAATTAGTGAAAAAACATGATACGACTAGAATTCGCAAAAATCTCGAAAAAAGCCAATGGAGTAGCCTGGAAAGCTTGAAGCAAGAGCAGGCACAGCGCCTGTCCGCGTTTATTAGCAAAGTTTACCAACAGGTACCCTATTATAAGAAGGTCATGGATGAGAAGGGCGTCAGCTCTGGAGATATTCAGTCCCCTGTAGATCTGAACAAATTGCCATTTTTGACCAAAGCGCTAATACGGGATAACTTCGAAGAACTTCGCTCTGCAAGCGCAGGGCCCTTGAGTCGTTTCAATACGGGAGGTTCAAGTGGCCAGCCCTTAATCTTTTTATTGGGTAAAGAAAGGGTATCCCATGATGTCGCAGAAAAATGGCGGGCGACACGCTGGTGGGACGTGGATATTGGTGACAACGAAATTGTGGCTTGGGGCTCGCCTATTGAGCTAGGAGCGCAGGATAAAACGCGCTTAATGCGTGACAAATTATTCCGCTCCGAATTGATCCCCGCCTTTGATATGACAGAAGAAAAGATCCTGGCGTTTATCCACAAGATCCGCAGCAGTAAGCCCAAAATGTTGTTTGGTTACCCGTCGGTATTTGACTTGTTAGCCAAGACCGCTGAGAAGCATGAGATACAACTTGATAATCTCGGCATAAAAGTCGCTTTTGTTACTTCAGAACGTTTGTACCCCTATCAGCGAGAAAATATCCAGCGTGTATTTGGCTGTCCGGTGGCAAATGGTTATGGGGGCAGAGACGCTGGTTTCATTGCCCACGAGTGTCCTCAGGGCGGAATGCATTTATCCTTTGAAGATATAGTGGTGGAGATTATCGATGAACATGGTATGCCACTGCCCGCGGGTGAAAAAGGTGAAATCGTTGTCACCCACCTAGGTACCAGTGAATTTCCTTTCATTCGTTATAAAACTGGCGACATTGCCACCTTGTCAAATAAGGCCTGTCTTTGCGGACGTAACTTACCGATGCTCGAGTCTATTGAAGGGCGCAGCACCGATTTTGTTCAAGCAATGGATGGCACGATGATGCATGGTCTGGCATTGATTTATATTTTACGGGATCTTGACTGGGTGGCTGCATTTAAAATCGTGCAGGAATCATTGTTGCTCACCCGGGTTGAAGTGGTGCTCACCTCAGGAAAATTAAATAAAGAACAGTGTACTTTAATTGTTAGCGGATTTAAAAAGCGCTTAGGTGAAAGTGTGGATATTGAAGTTAAACAATTAAGTGAAATTAGCCCCGAAAAATCGGGTAAATACCGCTATGTAATTAGTAAGGTAACCGGCTAATGATAGACAGCCTTTTCCTCTTTGTAGATATCGTTTGTATGGTTTACTTAATGCGTTGGGCGGCCAGTGACGACGCACCTGAGGATGAAAAATAATGCGCGATATATTTATAATCCTTTTTTTTCTGGTTACAGTCTATTACTGCTTTAAAAAACCCTATATTGGTGTGGCAGCGTGGATTTGGATTGCCTTTATGATACCCACGTCTTGGGCGTTTGGTTTTTCTCAACATTTAAGGCTGAATTTAAGTATTGTGCTTTTATTAGTCGTGTCTTATGTCGTGTATAGAGATAAACCTAAATATAACTTTACCAATATTCATTTTTGGGTGTTTTTGTTTTGTTTCTGGATGTTAATTTCAACCATTTTTAATAACAGGTTATTTAGCGAATACGCATGGGATAAATATCTTGAATTTATCAAAGTGATCATGTTGTTTTTATTCATTACTTTAACGGTGCACAACAAAAAAAGTATAAACACCATTATTTGGGCAATAGTGTTGTCGGTATCTGCCTATGCGGCCATGGAGGCCACCAAATTTTTACTGTCTTTTGGCGGTCACAAAATAATAGGCCTGCCCGGTATTCTTGCAGACCGAAACGATTTAGCCGTTGCCATCAATATGTGTTTGCCACTGATTTTATATCTGCGCAGTGAGTCGCAACATAAGATGTTAAAATTAGGCTTATTGATTTTGGCAGGACTAAATGTTGTTGCCATTGTTGGTACTTATTCCAGAGGCGGATTTGTAGGGCTAGCGGTTCTGTGTATTGCCATGTGGTTAAAATCGGACAAGAAATTTCTGTACGTTATTTTGGCCATTATTAGTATGCCAATGCTGTATTCCGTGACACCCGACACCTGGAAAGATAGACAAGCGACAGTTGAAACTGCAACACAAGATGATCATTCTTTGATGGGAAGGTTTTGGGCCTGGAAGATTGCCACGTTAATAGCAATTGATAACCCAATAACGGGTGGAGGTTGGAAAGCCACAACCGACATCGTTTTATGGAATACTTATGCGCCTTTTACACCTGATTTTGGGCCAATTGCAACAACACCTATCCCGCCGATGGAAACGCCCAAAGCGGCACACAATATTTATTTTCAGGTGCTGGGCAGCGCTGGCTTTGTTGGCTTATTTATATTTTTGACGATGTTACTAAAGGGCTACTTAACCAGTTTGAAATGTGCAAGGGTTACTGGTGATAAATCGCAACTGTGGAAGACAAATTTGTCAAAAGCTATTTCCTTGTCCTTGGTGGCTTATGGTATTACCGGTTTAAACGTAAGTCTGGCCTACTTTGATTTAATTTATGCCTTACTGGCAGTACTCGCCGTGCTAAGTGCTTACAAAGGGCCATTGCAGCTTGATCGAGAGTGAAATAAAGCGAAAGCTACCTGTGAGTTTTGCCCCAAGACGACTGTTAGGGGAAATCTGATGCATACTGTGTGATCGCATGACAGTTTTACTATGTCATTTTTTATTATTCACATAATTGGCCAGACAGCTGAATATTTTAATCCTTATTAGACAGGGCTTGGTGATCTTGAATGTACTTACTTCTGTTAATCAAACAACCCATGACAACTTATAAAGGCGTCTAATACCTTGAGTATTCGTATTTCTCTTATTTATTCTTATCTTGATCGCTATGCCAGCCTGGTCATTAGTATCGCTTCATCCATGCTCATTGCGCGCTTGCTAACCCCTGAAGATATCGGAGTTTTTTCTGTAACCATGGTGTTGTTAGCATGGATAGCTACGGTACGAGATATGGGGGCTGGCGGTTACCTAGTGCAGGAAAAGGACTTGACGGTGGAGCGTATTCGAGCGGTCTGGGCGGTGCAATTGGGTCTGGGCTTATTTCTTGCATTTTTGGTCTTAGGTGCCAGTTTCCCTGTCGCGAGCTTTTACGATGAACCTCGCATGCGTGACATTATGTTAGTGGTGGCGCTTAGTTATGCCATTAACCCGTTTGGGTCACTGACCTATGCCTGGCAAATTCGCGAGATGCGATTTCGAAATCTGGCAATCATCCGTTTTACCTCTACTTTATTAGGGGCAATCGTCTCGGTTTATCTGGCATGGAAGGGACACGGCCCGATTAGCTTGGCGTTTGGCGCACTCACATCAACAGTGGCTAATGCACTGATGGCTATTTATGTGCGGCCAAAGTGGTTCCCTTGGCTACCAGGGCTTAAAGAAATTCGACGGGTGCTGGGTTTTGGCTCCCGAACGACTGCCGCAGCAATATTCAACACTATTGCAGGAAGTGCTCCAGAGTTGCTGTTAGGTAAGTTACAGGGCATGGCCGCGACCGGCATGTATTCACGTGCGAATGGCTTAGTCTCAATGTTTGGCCAGCTCGTTATGCAGGGGATTTCCTCTGTGGCTATATCGTGGTTTGCAAAAGAGTCACGTGAGCAGGGCGATATTTCACAACCATTTTTGAAAGCCACCGCTTATGTAACGGCCTTAGGCTGGGCATTTGCCGGGGGCATAATTTTTCTAGCGCATCCCGTTATGCGCATACTTTACGGTGAACAATGGGACGGTGCGGTCGATCTGGCGCGTTTAATGGCTATTGCCTTGGCGGTAGGTCTGCCGGCGGCAATGTGTGGGGCAGCGTTGATGGCGCTGGGCGCAGCAGCACAGTTTTTAAGGGTTACAGTTATTAGTACGTTGGCTACATTAATAATGTTACTGATTGCTGCCCAAATTGGCTTGTTGGCAGTGGGTTGCGGTAGGATTATTGTGGCAGTATTTGGTTTGTTTTTGTGGCTACACATCTCTCAAAAAGTGATTAATTTTAATTGGTCTGAATTGAGAGGGCTTTTATATAAAAGTGCCGCGGTGGGCATCGCGTCAGGTATTGGGCCAGCGCTTGCGTTTATATTATATGGGCCACAGCCAGAGAATATCTGGTTACCAATGGCGATAGGTGTTCCTGGCTCTGGTATAGGTTTTTTGGCTGCTATTATTATTGTTAAACATCCTTTAAATGATGAACTACAATCGGTTTTGGCGAAGTTGAGGGGTAACAAATTATAATTAGTTGTTGGGATAATCTACCTTTTATATCTGGGGCTACAAACAGGGGTTTATGTTTATACAGCTAAGGCCAATTTCTGTTTGGTTTGATGCCGCCTAGTCCCATATTGGGTCGTTCGTGGTTATATATGTCCAGAGCCAATCTGCCAATTGCGAGAACTCCGTCAATTACAGTCCAATGATGCATCAACTGTTTCTCCATCTTCAATTCGTACTATACGATATAGATTGACGCGTGCCTTGAACTCTTGAGTAATGTCAAAAATCACCTGCTCAGGAGCTGGGTTGCCGCTCTGATGCCATTTGCCTTGCAAGCTTTTTTGCCAAGACATGCCGTTTGGTTTCAATGGGTCTTAGAATAAATATGTACAATGCACAAGCAAACACGATCGACAGGAACGCGCAAATGGGACCATACAAGGCTGTAGGGAAGCCCATTTTCTGCATTAGTGCAATCGCTATTGATACTACAATAAGGTGGCCAAGATAAATGGGCTAAGATAGCTCACCAATGAAGCGGTCGTGTTTCCACTTGCCAAAAATTTGGAATAAGGCCGGTATTGCTATTGCCCAGACTAAATACGAAAGTAATACTGCGTAGTGGTAGCCTACTGCATCACCTAATATTTCTAATGCCTTACTCGCTGCAGCAAAGCTAATCATAAGCACTAAACTAGCGATGCAATATTCGACTGTAGTGCTAGGTTGAAATTGAATTGACTGGTAAGGCAATATTTTAGATAGGCGATAACTCAACATGCCTAAAAGAAATAGCGCCAGTTCAAAAGGAAAAAAGCGGTATTCCCAGGGGTCGCGGTCTAAATCAAACGCTTCATAGGCAATTATGCGAGCAATTAATGATGTTGCAACCATATACAATAGTGTTCTGCTTCGTAACTTACTTAATATTGGTACCATCAAATAAAAGGTGAGTTCCAGCCCGATGGTCCAAGCCTGTGGTATGAGCAAGTATTGGTAGAGAGGACTTTTGCTTTCACGAAAATCGTTGGTAAACGCCAAAGTTTGACCCGCATCCTGAGTCAGGAACATCACCCAGTCCTGAAAAAATAGGGTTAAGTTTGACAAGCCAACGAGTACAACACTTTCAACACCGTTGTGTTGGAGAGGTTGATTGAAATACGGATGTAATTTTGTCCAAATCCATTGCCATTCAAGTTGATAGGCAATTAGACTGGTTGCAACTGTTAACGCAAGGATAATCCAGTAAGGGATGAATATACGTAAGAAACGGCTGGCATAGAATTCTTTAGCGGATGCGTAATTGCTTGAATACACCATCTGCATATAAAAACCGGAGATAAGGAAGAATATTTGTACAGCTTGATGGCCATCGTGGGTAGACCATGGAAATATAGCGCCTGAATGTACACCCACCACACAAAGCGCTAAATATAGACGTAACAATCCCATAGCCAATTATCTCCTTGATAGTAATTATTCTTATGAGGCCATAATACTGCGCATTCCTTGAGCTTTTCAAGATTCTTTTATTAGACAGGGGCAAATCTAAATGTGTGAATTCACAGGGCGGTTTGAGGTGGCCAACGACCTTTTCGGCAATTTGTTGGTACAGACCGGAAACGCCTGCATCATAAAGTGCATCAAGGCAACGATCCGGTGCATCATCGATGATATGCGATGCCTCAACCCCTTCACCAATCAGTCGAGAAACCGGTTTGTCATTAAAAAGAACTCGCTATACATATGCAATGTTCGCCCGGTAAATCCCAGACCATTTAACACCATGGCAGTAAAAATATGATCATAGCTCACTTGCCTGCGCTCATAGGTACCCGGTGCTCTATCAATGATGGAGGCCAAGCCAATTTCCTGGCAAAACCCAGCAACCAAGCCAAGATGACCTAATTTTTTAGTCGTATAACAGCTGATGACATGATAATTTGCTCGCAAAAGATAAAGATCAAGTTCGTTGATCGTAGTCAACTCATTTTTTAAAAATCATATTAAAGTGATGAAATCGCCCCCATTTAGGTCAATAAATGGTCGATATTTTATTTTCAAATTAGGTGCGGAATGACAGCTGCATCGTTTATAGTCTCAAGGGAATAGATATGACCAATATTTTCGCAGTACCTTCCAGTTCCCCAAGACTAGCTGCAATGGAAGGATTAAGGGCTTATGCTGCATTGATTGTATACATTCTTCACCTGATAAGCCGATTTGCAAACGAACGGCTCAACATCGATCTTGACGAAACATCTTTCTTACAATTGGCTGCAACACAAGTTGAATACACCGCGCTTTACTGGCTATGGTCAAGTCATTATGGCGTAGATATTTTTTTCCTGTTGAGTGGGTATTTAATTGCAGGCATGGTGAATAAAGTTGACTTTCATTATTCAAGATTTCTATTTCACAGATTTCTACGAATTTATCCTACCTTAGTGATAATGCTGTTTGTTTATGTCCTATACGGAATGGTTTTTGGGGAAGGCATATTTTGGCTGGGTGGGATTATTGGTAATTTGTTATTGCTTAATGGTATTCCTGGTTTTGATTTCCCAGGCATTAATCAAGTTACGTGGTCAATATTTTTTGAGTTTTCGTTCTATTTTAGTTTTCCCCTTATATGGTGTATATGCAAAAAAAAACCAGGTAATTTAGTCATAATATCAACGCTTATAATCATTCCATTGTTATTGATAAGTCCGGACTATATGCGTTTTTTAATGTTCATTGCTGGGGTCATATTAAAGACATTGTCAGATACTAAATTGTGTAAAATACGTTCGTATTTCACGGAAAATCAAGTGTTTTTACTTTATATTGCATCTACAACAATTTTTGTTTTCACCAAAAATTATATGCTCTTTATTCCCATTTATATTCTCACTGCAACCTTGCTAGTCGACAGGGCAATAAACTCACAAGGTTGGCTAGCCAGGTTTTTTTCGCTAAAAGCACTGCGATATTTTGGAAATATTTCTTTTAGTTTCTACTTATTTCATCCATTAGGGTTAACCATATCCCATGAAATTATAATTTCTGCCAATGTACAAAATAATTACGCCTATTTCGTTTTATATTTTATTTTTTCTCTATTGATTAGTCTTGCTCTCTCGATACTTTGTTTTAGCTTTGTTGAAAAGCAATATTTCAAAAATAAGAACAACATTGACGCGGTATTCGATAATATTTTGAATGTAAAGGAAACTATAAAGAATAAATTGGCGCGCAAAGCGTGTTGAAAATATCGATGAAATACAGAGACGATGACAGTGCCAAAGTATTTTCATATGCCTTTTTTAGTGATGTAGGTACTCAGCTTAATTAACCAAAATACAAGAACGTTTACCAGCACCATAAACGTGTTCACTAGGGACGTGGATAGTTACAAATAAAATAGATTGGACTTCTTTTTCAAGGCTAAGTAGTGCCATTCACCCTATACCTTGATATAGTACTTTTAGCTCATTAAAGGGAATTTACATGAACAATATCGGACTGTCTATTATCACGCCCGTTTTTAACACTGGCGCGGTGATGCAAGAAACTATTGATTCAGTGTTGAATCAAATCCCCTTTAACAGCACTGAAGTGCCATCTTATGAACTCATCATTGTTGATGATCATAGTACCGATCCACTGACATTAAGCATGTTAGAGCAAACTGCATTAACTTATCCCGATATTAAAGTAATCAAAAACTCTCATAACAAAGGGGTTTCTGGTGCTCGCAACACAGGGATTGATGTGGCAGGTGGTGAGTGGTTAATATTCCTAGATTCTGACGATATTATATACCCACAGTCATTATCTTATCGCTGGAAGAATATATTGGAATTTACCAACGCTACCTGGTTTAGTGCGCCGCACGATTTGTTGGTAAATAATAAAATTGAGGTACAAGAATTACAAAAAAGTTCTCCTGTGATGTTTAATGCCTTGCGAAAAAGTACAGAGCTAAAGTGCGATGTTAAATTAATAGAGAATCCAATAGCATTTTTCACACAATATTGTTTTATAAGCCCTATATCAACCTCGGTAAAACGAAGTGCGATTATAAAAGCCGGTGGCTTTAATGAAAAATTAAAAAGAACTGAAGATACTGAGTTATGGTTAAAACTTGGCCTTAATAACCAGCTGCATTACTTACCAGAGAAGGGAGGCATTTACCGCATTGTACCTGGAAGTTTAAGTAACAGTGGTAACTCATCATTTTGGCATGCGGACATCATGCTTAAAGGGCTCATTAAACAAGATGTATTTGCAGCATATCGCCATCAGCTTAGAGCAATGTTAAAGCTTACACTTACCGATTATTGTTACACCTTTCAAAAACAAGGAAAAAAGCACGAGCAAAGAAAATGGTCGCTGACCTTAGTGCGCTATTTCCCGCTAAACCTAAAGTCTTGGAAAATGTTAGTGAGTGCCCTGTTATTTTCATAGTAAATTACAAACGTAAACATGTGTTCTCAAATGTCGGCAGGTATAGCTACTTAGACCACGGTAACTTACATAGAAAAGTTCGAATAACATGATTAATGTGCAGAAATTCCATGGTATTCAAGTAATTGCTGTGTAAGTTTTTAACAAAACCAAAACCTTCTTTATAGTCCTTCCAACCTGCTTCAGCACATACATAGAGAAATTCTTTAATGGCTAACTTAGTCTCAGTTTTTAAGGCTGAGCTTTCTTTGGCACTGAGTTGCAAACTTTTATTTTCTCTAATTGCAGAGAGGGCCAATAGAGTATTTGCCAGATTTTTTTTAGCATTTTTATGTTGAGATATATTATCTTCATGCCATCGGTATTGGGTAATGGCATCGGCACTGTAAACAAAGTTTCCTTTGGTTATTAAGCGGATTAAAAACTCTCTATCTTCACATGTTTTAAGTTGTTCATTAAATAGACTAATGTCGTCTGCAATTTTGCGAGAAAATAACAAACTCGAGGGCTTAATAAAATTACCTTTAAATAAGGTTGGTAATATTTTCCGGTCGATAAGGTAAGACTTTGTGTTAATGGGTATTCCAAATTTTTTGGACGGGTTGCCCCAAAAATCATCATAAAATAGCTCTTGCAAACCCTGTTCGGTAAGTACTCTACCAGCCCCATAGGATGCTACAGCTGTTGGAACAAGCTCTAAGCCATCATGTAATACTTGCAGGTGTTCTGGTTCCCAAATATCGTCAGCATCTAATAAGGCTATCCACTCGCCGTTGGCTTTTTTTATGCCCCTATTTCGAGTATTGGGCAAACCTTGGTTTTCCTGATTAAAAAAGTGCACAGCAAACTTCAACTCAACCTTTTCAAGCCATGATTCAATGACTCCACGTGTGTTGTCAGTAGATCCATCGTTTATTACCAACACTTCCAAGGGTAAAAGTGTCTGTTTACAGATACTTTCTAGCGCCTCAATAATAAATTCGGCAGCATTATAGGCTGGGATAATGACGGATATACTTCTTCCATTCGACATATATTAGGGTTCCTCATTCTGTATGCGCGTACAACAAAAAATTCGACCAATGTACCTGGCTTCGTACTTGTTATCGTCTATTTAAATTATTGTTTTTGTCAACGCAAGCCAGACATTACGTACTTAATAAACAACATATAATTAAGCAGTTAGCCGTAAGTATTCAATCCTAATTATATTACTTGGCTTCATTCAACATAAATCATACCATTATGTGTAATAACTTACATACGGGTCAATTGCGATAACTTATTTTTTAACATAACGCTTGTCTCAAATAACATATTAATTCGCAATGGATACGCAATGGACAAAGAAATTCTCGTTCGCATTATCAGAGATGCAACTTACCCTGATTTATCTCGCCATTCACCTGCGGGCACAATGAAGTGGAATAATATTACCTTTACAGAAGACCCAATCGCAGAATGCGATTATCTTATTGTTATCAATAGCACTACCCAAAGTATTTACGTCAAAACACTGAAGGGTGGTAAATGGCTCTTCACTCAAGAGTCGCCAGTTCCTGACTATGTATGGCAGAAAAAACTTTTCCCATTTTTTGACCGCGTCTATTCGTTTTGGGAAGATTCAGCAGGGCCTCAGTACCGAGAACAAACTTGCCTTCCATGGCATATTGACCGCACCTACGATGAACTCATCGTGTTGCGTCACGAAGATCTGAAACCCAAACGTGATCAGGTTTCTTGGGTAACTAGTAATAATGCACATAAGCCCGGTCAAAAGGTGAGACTCGAATTCTTAAGACATATACAAGACAGCGAGTTTCCTCTGGGTCTGTACGGTAGAGGTTTTAATCCTATCGACGACAAATTCGATGGTATTGCTCCCTACAAATACAGTATTGCCATGGAAAATTATGCTTGTGAGCATTACTGGACCGAAAAAATTTCTGACTGTTTCTTATCATGGACTATGCCGATTTATTTTGGCTGCACGAATATACTGGACTACTTCCCGAAAGAGTCGATGATTATTATCGACCCTAAAAAGCCTGACGAAGCGATGCGGATCATTGAATCGGCTATTAAAAATAATCTGTGGGAAAAGTCATTATCAGCAATTAAAGAAGCGCGGGAGCTAATGTTAAACAAATATAATTTTTTCCCGGCAATGGCGCATCGTGTTGAAGAGCACTTCAATGCATTACCCACGAATACACGCGCACCGAGGCAGTGGTCGTTTTTACCAGTTAACACCCCCAACGACACATTCAGTGTAAGTGACAAACTAAAAATTCATTTCAGACACTTAAATACCGTGATCAAAAATATTCTTTGATACTGCATATTTGTCCCTTGATTTGTTAATTTAGATTACAATTAAGACAAAATTGTAATTATTTTGGTTTTTTAATTAAACGGTTAAGTTAAAAACTTATACGCAACCCCAATTATTTTCAATGGTGATACACTCCGGCCACGAGGCATATCGTATTCTGGAGTTATAAGCTTTGAGCCACCTTTTCGAGTCAACACCCATGCATTGAGAACCCCGCCCGCTTTTACAGCCTGATGAATAGCGTGGCATTTCACCCGCGAGAAAGACTTTTCTGTGCAACCTATACGACCAGCCAAGTAGTTTCTTGAGGTTTAAATTTCGGCATTATTATTTTAGTGCCTAGGAAACGGTTTATTGTATCAACGGTGTCTTGCTCAAAAATAATGTCATAATGAATCGTCAAAAATGAAAAAGACTGAGATTTAAGCCTAGACTTGAAACTCTTTCCTAATCGTAAAGTATCGGCTTCGAAAATACTGTCGTTCTCTACAAATTGATCTGAATTGAATTGAGGTGATAGTATAGCTAAGGAAATGTCGCCCTGGACGCCTGAATATCCGGCTAAGCGGAAATGTGCCAACTAACGTTAATTGTATAAACCTCTATTTATAGTTGGTTACAAATTTGACGATTACTATTTTAATACATGCAATTACATTGGGAAAGGACCTCATCTTTGAATAATATGTCTAGTGATCGAACTAACTTTACTTTTCTAGTTGTTGGCTTAGCGAGAAATTGTACTCAACATCTAAAGTCCGACGTAATGCGGCTTAAATTAGCTATAAACCAACCCAAAGAACTTCATTGGTTGTTAATTGAATCGGACAGCAGTGATGAAACGGTTGCAGAGCTGGGTAATTTAGCAAAGGAAGTTGAAAATTTTAAGTATCTCTCTCTCGGGAATCTTCGACATAAGATGCCAAAGCGAACTGAGCGTATATCTCACTGCCGCAACAAATACATGGAGTTAATATTAAATGATGAAACCTATCAAAATATCGACTATGTCGTTGTCGCAGACTTCGACGGGCTAAATACGCGTATTTCATCAGCCGCATTTGACAGTTGTTGGGAGAAGAGTGATTGGGATATGTGTGCGGCTAACCAAGATGCGCCATACTACGACATCTGGGCCTTAAGGCATAAAGATTGGAGCCCCAACGACTGTTGGTCACAGTATGATTTTTTAAATCAATACACAGAAAATAAAAATAAAGTACAGAATTTATATAACTGTGTTTATGCTCGTATGCTTAAAATCCCCCTAAATAGTGAATGGATAAGAGTCGATTCTGCCTTTGGTGGCTTAGCCATATACAAGAAAAAGATGTTTGTTTTGGGTAAATATCACGGAATAAATGAAACCGGTAATGAATTGTGTGAACATGTATATTTTCATCAACAACTTACACAACATGGCGCTCGTCTATTTATAAATCCAAACTTCATAAATGCAGGCTACAACGAGCATACTGAGCAGCTTCTTTTCAGGAATGTATTAAAACGTAAACTCGAAAGTGTCGCAGAATTCGCCTCTGCAGCTCTAAATCCCAAACGAGTCATTAGAAAGTTAAAACGATTACTGTAAATGGAATGAAGTAGATCATCATAGATAAATTTGAATGCCGTCTTTGCTCGGGACTTTTAAAAAGTCAATTTAAGTTACTGGTACTTCAAAAACTTGAGGCGCAATGTACACGATGTCAAAGTTTACAAACAGAGTTACCCTATTAGCTAGATGAAGCATACCAGCACAATAATTTATCCAATTTAGATACAGGCGCGGCACAACGGAACATTAACAATTTGGCTGTTTGTTATTGGATATCAAAACTATTTAATATCAAAAACGTTATCGATGTAGGAGGTGGCGATGGCTTACTGTGCAGATTGCTGCGAGACTTTGAAATTAATTGTTTCGTGTCAGATAAATACGCAACATCAACCTATGCACAAGGATACACCCAGCCAAATTTTGAAACGCCTGATTTAGTAATAGGTTTTGAAATGTTGGAGCACTTGCCAAACCCGTTAGCGGATCTAGACAGTCTATTTAAAACTCACGCAAAAACATTGTTATCAAGCACGCTCATATATAATGGTCAGCCTAAACATTGGTGGTATCTATCCCCCGAGGCTGGGCAGCACGTTTTTTCTATAGCCAGCAAGCACTAAATTTAATCGCAAAAAAATATGGTTATACGGTGATTACAGTTGGTGAATTCATATTATTCATTAGAGAAATATCAGCTGTGAAATTATTGTTTGCCAGAATATTGCTGAAACCACGGGTTAACAACTGGATGAAAGCCCTTCTGCTAACTCGACCCGTTCCAGGAGTTTGGAAAGACCACCTATATCAAGTCGAAAAATCTAAATTGATTTGTAGTAGTTCTGACTAGATCTTATACATTATCTTGAAAAGTTGAGAGTTTCCTGTCTTGATTTAAAGGTGTCGCACCTTTAAATCAAGACAGAATAGGTAGCGATCATGTCACATACAAACAATCCAACCATTAAACACAAAGCAGGCTATTGAGTTCTAGCTTAGGAACTACTATTACGCCGTTTGAGCATTTACGGCCATGGCCGTATCATCAAATGCGTTTTATCACTATCCAGCGCTTTAACACTCTGTTGGCTGCCCCTTTCTGGCAAACTAGTTGGTCACGTAATCTTTAATTACGCCATTCACAAACTCTCGCTTATCTTCATCGAATGCGAGGATGTCATAGTAATAAAAAGTTCTCGTACCTCTCCCCAAATTCTGACGAGCAACATATCCTAGAAGCGAATTTAATTGTTCAACAGCGCCTAATTCTGCAATGTACTGACCGAAGTTATCGAAAAATACAAAAGAACTATACCCTCGTTCAATTAACTCCCTAAATAAAGATTTGTAACCATTTAGTTGGTCAACGTTTTCATACTGGCATTCGAAATAAATCAGAGGACAGTCAGATAGAAGGTTCTCAGACGAGCGAATAACATCGTAATCAAACCCGTCCACATCGGTTTTTAGCAGTGATAATTTTGCATCTAAGCCTATATCTTTAAGCACTTTGTCAAGTGGTTGCGACTCAATATCGCCAGCGCCAATCACTGCGTGTTTTGTTCCATTACTGCCTTCGAGGTAAACATTATTAAGCTCTTTCCCAACAAACACATTCACCGCGTGTACGTTAGCGTTTGGCACCTGTGCTTTTATTGTTTTAATGTTCTTAGACAGATCGTCAAAGAAGCCTTTGTCTGCTTCGATACAAACATACTCAAGATTTTCATTAGCATCAATCATACCTACTAACGTATCACCGACATTTGCACCAACATCAATCACCAATCCTTTCGAGGGCAGGTGTTTGGCTAGGTGAGGCAGAAAGCTGTCATAGTATGCATGGCTTGATTGATAATCTGGGAGTCTATGAGTGTAGTCCAATTCGATATAAATATTGCCAATTCTATATTGACGCTTTATCCCAAGCTTCGTCAAGAAAACACGAATAAACCATTTTAGTTCTGATAAGACTCTATTCATTCCTTTTTCCTATCGCCAGCTAATGCATCTTGCAGCATCCCAGCATTGAATTCTGCACAGCTTTCCATATCAACAACTTCCAACGCGTTAGTTGATTCTCATTCACTATACTAAAGGGATGAAGACAAATTTACATACATTTTTTTCTATATACAGATTTTTTGGGAATATATAACAAAGTATTTCCCCTATTGCCTCATCACACCAGCAAAGATTAATGGTGTAGTGCTAAAATCTAAGAGTGCAATTGAGTCCGGTAGCTTGATTACTTAAAATCCGAAAAGTCTTATTCATTACGTAATGGTTGGACTATCTTAAGTGCACCGCCCTAGGCTAGTAGATCCTGTTTCCCCCAGCACAGTATCCATGAAGTCGTGTGCGGAGTCGCATACGGTGTGTTGTGGGGCTGGAGGTTAGTGACCTCCGGCTTCCAAATTATGCTTTATATCCAAATAGGGCTAGAGTATTTGCGAGTTTTTTGTTGACAGCCTGAATTGTACCTTCTTCGAGCTTTGCCCTAAATCCCTCCACCTGCCCAGAGCGGCGATGGGATGTACTGTCTTCTGCTTCCCTTGGGCGCGACCTCTGATAAATATTCTGCATGGCGTCGGCGTCTATCGCAACATACCTACGCAACTGTTCAGCGAAGCCATCAAAGTCATTGATCATATCTTCATAACGCAGGATGACGCTGCGTTCGCAGGTGATTGATAGGTCGTAAAGGGTTCTAAAAAAGTCAATCTGGTGATCAGCGGCATCTACAACATATTCATCTAAGGTCATTTCGCGAATGCCTTTCCTCTTTTCCTCCTGTATCTCACGTATTGTTTGTACTTGGCTTAAATCATGGGTAAAACCAAATGAATAATAGGAAGAGACCAAAATATCACGCGGATCTCTAATAAAAAAGAGTGCTACTTTATCCCTTATAAAGTCATGCTCCGTTGCTGGTTTCACCAACGTTTCACCTTCAGGGCCTTGTACGCCAGCAGAAATTCGGATTGGGCCATAAATAAAACCATTCTTTCTGAAGTTTAGTTTTTTTTCAGGATTTCTCTTACCAGTATACAATTGTAATGCATAGTCCATATTATGGAGGTCAGTTACGTTTTTTAATACATAATCGCTGAATAAAGTGCTTGCACACTTGTGAAAAGTATAAAAATACACTGACTCAGGCGAGTTTCTTTTAAAAAAGTAATGAGGAAGGTGCGCATACGAGTGTCGAATGCTCTTTATCTTGTTTAAAATACGATCTTTTATCATTATCATTCCATGTTCTGTTTTCGAATAAGACATTATGCGCTGCTAAGCGGCGTAATATAATTGGCTATGATGAGAGAAGCACATGAAAGAGCCAACTATCTTTTTATTGGTTTGGCAATTTATTAGTAACCGTTTTTTCGTTATTCTTTCTCTGGGGTCAAGCAATTAAAAATGACACTTAAAGCAACAATTTCTTTTATCCCATCTAAATCTGGTCTATAAATTCTCTTTTGCATTTGTTCCAAAATATACTATGTAGCTCGCCTCAATCTACATTCTTCAATACAGGTTAACAGCGTAATGGGACGCACTCGGATAAAAGCGCAAAGTAGCTATTTTGTTGTTACAGGTAGTAACTTTGCTAAATTTGTAGAGAACACTTTCTTGTCGTAACAACACCGCTACTAGACTTGTCTGAAGTTATCTTGGTTATCCAAAAACCACCGGTAAGCATCGCTCAAACCCTTTTCTAGGCTGTAGTTTGAGCGCCAGCCAAGTTTGGCTAAACGTTCAACATTCATTAGTTTTCTCGGGGCTCCGTCGGGCTTGCTTGTATCAAATTCAATATCACCCTCGAAACCGGTAACTTTAGCCACAGTTTCGACCAACTCCCGGATGGTACAGTCCACTCCAGTGCCTACATTAATGTGACTCAACATCGCTTGGGTATTGGAGGAGTATGCGGCGTTTGCTAGCTCCATTACATAGATAGACGCCGTTGCCATATCATCCACATGCAGGAATTCGCGCATGGGTTTGCCACTTCCCCATGCAATGACTTTTTTGTCGCCATTTAGCTTGGCTTCATGAAAACGGCGCAATAGCGCCGGTATCACATGTGAATTTTCCGGGTGAAAATTATCATGTGGCCCATACAAGTTGGTTGGCATCACGCTGCGATAGTCAACACCGTATTGGCGATTATAACTCTCACACAATTTTATGCCGGCAATTTTGGCAATGGCATAAGGTTCATTGGTTTCTTCAAGTGTACCGGTCAATAAGGCGCTTTCGCGCATGGGCTGTGCGGCAAGTTTAGGGTAAATGCAACTTGAGCCCAAAAACAACAACTTTTTAATGCCGGCCTTAAATGAAGAGTGAATAATATTGCACTCTATCATGAGGTTTTCATAAATGAATTCAGCCGGATAGCTATCGTTGGCGACGATGCCGCCTACTTTAGCCGCCGCCAAATACACTTGGTCGAGGTTTTGCTCGGCGAAAAATGCTTTAACATCCGCTTGTGATAATAAATCCAGCTCGCTGCGAGAGCGCGTGACTATTTCGACGTCATCACGTGTTTGCAGTTGCCTGATAATGGCCGAACCCACCATGCCGTTATGACCGGCTACAAATATCCTTTTTTTGCTCACAGACTAATTCTCCAGCGAAACTACAACATCGTGGCCATGTGCTTTTAACAGAGCGTGGCGTTTGGCTTCATCTAAGTCATGGGCCATCATTTCGGCGCACATTTTTTCCACAGTTATTTCGGGCACCCAACCCAACTTTTCTTTTGCCTTGGTGGGGTCGCCTAATAAGGTTTCTACTTCTGCCGGACGGAAATACTTAGCATCGACTTTAACAACGACATCGCCAACCTTTAAGGCATTGGCATTGTCTCCGTTGATTGATTTTACCGTAGCAATCTCTTCAACTCCCACACCGCTAAACTCAAGTTTTATGCCGAGCTCTGCGGCTGATAAACGTACAAATTCACGGACAGAAATTTGCTTGCCGGTAGCTATCACAAAATCTTCTGGCGCATCTTGCTGCAACATCATCCACTGCATACGTACATAGTCTTTGGCATGGCCCCAGTCACGCAGTGAGTCTATATTGCCCAGGTACAGGCATTGTTCTAAACCTTGTGAAATGTTTGCCAGTGCCCGGGTAATTTTTCGGGTAACAAAGGTTTCACCGCGCCGGGGAGATTCATGATTAAACAAAATTCCGTTACAGGCATACATACCATAAGCCTCACGGTAGTTTACCGCGATCCAGTAGGCATACATCTTTGCTACTGCATAGGGAGAGCGGGGATGAAAGGGGGTGGTTTCTTTTTGTGGCGTTTCTTGCACTAAACCATATAGCTCAGAAGTAGAGGCCTGATAAAAACGGGTCTTCTTTTCTAATCCTAAAAATCTTATCGCCTCTAACAGGCGTAAAGTACCCAAGGCATCAACATCGGCGGTATATTCGGGGGATTCAAAAGAAACGGCAACATGGGATTGTGCGCCCAGATTATACACTTCGTCAGGCTGGGTTTCTTGAATGATACGGGTTAGGTTCGACGAGTCGGTTAAATCACCATAGTGGAGAAAAAACTGTGGACTAGATTCATGGCGATCCTGATAAATGTGATCTATTCTTCCGGTGTTTAATAATGAGGAGCGGCGCTTTATGCCATGTACTTCGTAGCCTTTATCTAGCAATAGTTCTGCTAAATAAGACCCGTCCTGACCGGTCACACCCGTTATCAACGCTATTTTTTTTGTCATTTCCTTATCCCTTAATTTCAACAGTCACTATTTTGTGTGTATCTAAGATCTAAATTTATCTTAGCAAGGCGTTAATATGATTGTCTGCTGCTTAATTTTTTGGTGAAAAACGTATGATTATCAATATTGTTATAAAATCGTTATGCATCTTAACAATTGCTAGGGCAAAAGCCAAAATATCGTAAATTACACTATAAGATAACTACGGGATGCGTTGCACTTGCGTTTTTTACGACACCGTAAGGATTGTTTGTGCTTAAAATATAAGTGATTTTATTTGTAAATAAATATGGGTAGTATCTATTGTTGAAGATTTCACTAAGTAGTAAATCACCTTGTGTTTAATGAAAAACGTATTTTCAGAAATCAAAAATATTGTCAGATTTAAAATAAGGATATATGCCCAATGATAGAACCGTTAGTAACTGCCATAGTCTCTACTTATGCTGCCGAGCGTTTTATTCGTGATTGTATGGATGACTTGGTGGCGCAAACTATTTTTGCTCAACTTGAAATTTTGGTGATTGACAGTGGTTCGCCAGAGAATGAAAGCGCAATAGTTGACGAATACGTGGCTCAATATCCTGAACATGTGAGATTGATACGTACTGAGCGTGAACCACTTTATGTAGCTTGGAATCGTGCAATTGGCTTGGCTCGAGGTAAATACCTGACCAATGCCAACACCGACGACCGACATCGGTCAGATGCTTTTGAATGCCTTGCTAATGTGCTAGATACAAAGCCGAATGTCGGCCTTGTTTTTGCTGATCAATATATCAGTGAAAGTGAAAATGAGTCATTTGAAGAGTGCAAGGGTCGGAATGCTCAATTATTGTATTGGACAGACTTTACGAATAGCGGGATGATCTTAAATGGAATATCTGGGTCTCAGCCAATGTGGAGGAGCCATCTACATGAAGACCTAGGGAGATTTGATACTTCTTATACTATAGCGGCTGACTATGACATGTGGTTACGTATTGCTCAACACCACGACCTTATTAAACTCGATGATATTTGTGGAGTGATGTTAATGTCGCCAACTACGATATCTGGAAGTGACAATCGTTGGTTAATGAATAAAGAGAACTTAGAGGTTCAACGCCGTTATATTTGCCAGTCACCATGGTCTGAAATAAAAGGTATCCGACAAGAACTCGCTTCTGGTATATTTGCACGAGGTTACATGCATATAGAACAAGATAATGATGCTGTGTCAGCGGCCCCTTTTATCCGTGAGTCTATTAAATTAGATCCGTTAAACGTCAGCTACTTGAAAACTTACCTGTATCGCTGTGTGCTTCGTCGATTTATGTAGTTATTAATAAAGTAAGCATACAGATTATGATGAATTTATTAACTCCAGAAGTGCTCGGATATTAATGTCGCAAAGAGTACGTACACTTGTTTAAATCAAGTTAGGTAGCTAATGTTGCAAAGTACTATTTCTTAAACATGGTTTATAACAATGTTCCATTCAAAAGACAAAATTACAACGTGAATGAAATCAATAGTATTTAATCAAGAAAACGCATTCTAATTGTTGTTCCAAAAGCATATCTACCCCAACTAACCGGCGGTTTGGAAATATCGGCTAACGTGGTCGCAGAATTTTACATTCAACAACTATTCCATCTCAAATACCAAACTCTTTAATAGTTTTCTTTTTTGTATTTGGCCTATAAGGCGTTTTGTGACCGCGTTTTGTGAGATGTTCACACCTTTATGTTTGCCATTTTATTGTACCTGATCATTCTATCTGGTGTCGTTTAACCAGAACACACCTCACTTTTTATTTGTCAGCGATGAGACTCGACCTGTTTAACCTTAGCTACTAAACCAAAACCTATTTGTATCGCTTTGAACTAGGTCGATTTACTTAATTATAACTTGCGCGGCAAAAGCGAAGATTATGCTGCATTCTTTAACTTGAAAAGGGAGCGAATTTCACCGTCGCACACAAGAATAAATATGCACCAAATCGCGGCGGGTATAAATATCAGGGTAATGCTTAGAATATGGCCAAGGTTATTTTTAAAGAAAAAAATAGGTGAAATCGAAATCGTAAATAGTGCACCCGCTAATAAGGGTAGTTTTAGACTGTTAACGTAGTCGTTTATAGTTAAGGATATTAATTTACGCAACGATAGCATTACCCATAGTAGCCGAAGTAAATACATACTAACCATACCCATTAAAACCAACTCCAAACCTAGCCAAAATGATGACATTGCAATAGCTATTTGAATGCCACAAATTGAGAACGTAAATTTAGCGTACAGTGCACTCATATTACGGGTGGTTAATAATTGCTCATAATACATAGTCAGAGTGTAGATAAAAAAACCAGCCGCTAAATATTTAAGATAAACACTAGCACCTAGCCACTGCGGGCCATACAAAACCAGTAAAATAGACTCTGAAAACATGCCCACAGTCAGGCAGAACGGTAGCGATAAGTAGACGAGTATTCTGGTGCTTTTTAAATAAGCATTCGTTAAATAAGTTTTATTAGATGAATCTTGCGCATAATAAGGTGAAATTAGTGGCTGCACCGCATCAAGAATGGCGGTTTGGAATAGGGTAATGGTTGATTTTCCCCTGCTGTATAATCCCAATGTTGCCATGTCGAAATTTTTGGCGATGAGCAGTTCGAGTATATTTTGCGAGGTATAAGCAAAAATATTACTGCCCCCCACATCTTTACCAAAAAGTAGTACTTTCTTAATCCCGGAAAAGGTTAAACCGAAGCGTATGTCTGACGGTTTGTATAGGGTAATAATAGTGACCGTTGTTATGGTGCCCGCCAATGATGCCCATGCAAGGCTGTAAGCACCAAACCCCATATACGCCAAAACAATAGACGCCCCTGCATTTACTATTGTATTGGCTATGTTTGCGTAGGAAATGGGCTTGAAGTTCAAGGTTTTACGCATAACCGCCATGGGAATAGAGCCAAAAGGTGAGAAAAATAAATTACACGTTAAGATCAAAATTAAGCCCGGAATGTCTACTTCGCTGTAGTAACCACCGATTAAGGGGGACACTGCCATTAACAAAAATGCGATTGGCCAGGCGATAATAACCGAAGAGGTAAATGCTGCGGACAGCATAGCTTTGGTGATGGTTTTCTCTTTAATAATATACTCGGAGATGCCGAAATCACGGAACATTTGAGCGATCCCTGTGAATATTGCGGCAACAGAAAACAAGCCAATATGCTCTGGTGTTAGAATTCGAGCAAGAATTAGGGTAGATAAAATTTGAATGATTAGGGTGATGTATTTCGATGTAAACGAATAATAAAGCGCCTTGCGGATCATATTATGTGTGTTCGTGGTGTCATTTTTTATTTTTTAGTTGCTGTAATTTATTTTTAAGCCCTTCTAACGGATAACCTTGCTGGTAAGCAATATTGGCGTGATGCTTTGCTTTTTCGATTTTATTAACACTCAAATAGAATAGTCCTGCATTATAATGTAGCTCAGTATGAGTACCATCCAATGATAAGGCTTGTTCGTACATGCCTTCAGCTTCATCTTGTTTATTAGATGCTTGGAGGTGCATGGCAAAAAGCATCCGAGTTGTTGCATCTTTAGGTTGAAAATAAATGGCGCGTGTAAACCAGCATTCAGCAGTGTAACTTCGGGGTTTATACTGCTCCCCTCGTTTTAATTGTCTCAGCTCACGTTGCTGTAATTTTGAAGCCGCATATAAGGCCCTGTGATAATTTGGTATTGCTCTTAGGGTATAATCAAGATCCCCATGCACAGTGGTGTTAGTAACGCCTCTAATCAACCTTTCTACGTTAGGCCGAAAATGCGCACTTAACACAATAGGTAATTTTTCTTGGTGACTTGGATTGGTAAAATCATAAGGTCCATAGCCATTTGTGAGTGGTTGTCCGGGAATAATTCCACAGGTGCGATTGTCTCTTTCTGCATAAACTGCGAGACTTGATAACAATGTACATACGCCGATTAATAGTATTGAGAGCCGAGAACTGGTCTTCATGTTTTTGACGTCGCTGTTTACATGTTTGGATATAAACATGTTGGTTTAAATGATTAGTGAAATCAAGAGGAAAGAAAACATTGAACAAGATCGCGGTAATTATTCCCTATTATCAGAAGAAACAGGGGATCCTGCAAAGGGCCTTAAATTCGATTGCCGGACAAAGCGACTTTGAGCATATAGATGAAATTGTGGTGATTGATGATGGTTCGCCCATTCCTGCTAAGGATGAACTAAAAAACTTAAGTGCCAAACTGTCCCAAAAAATCACTGTACTTGAACAGCCTAATGGCGGTGTATCTAAGGCCAGAAATGCCGGGCTTAAATATTTGGCAAACAAAGCAACCAATATTGTAGCGTTTTTGGATTCAGATGATATATGGGAGCCTGAACATATCCGCAGTATGTTGTTGGCTTTTGACCAAGGCGCAGATTTTTACTTTTCTAATTTTTGTCAATTAAATCAAACAGTAGGGGCTTTTGAGCGTGCTAAGCGAATTAACTTTGAGGATCATCTCTTGATTGATGATGAACTGTATCATTACCAAGGCGATATGCTGGAGCAGATACTGACAGGTAATCTAATTGGTACACCTACCGTTGGTTATCGATTTGATAAGTATTCAAGTCTTCGTTTTCAAGAGAATTTATCGTTTGCAGGAGAAGATTATTTATTTTGGTTAGATATCGCAGAGAAAAAACCGAAAATTTTGTTTAGTAAAGCGTTAAATGTAGTGTGCTTGGAAGGGGTAAATATATTTTCGTCAGCTAAATGGGGCAGCAAACATTTGTCTCTTAGGCTGCGCGATGAAATATGCTTTAGAAAAAAGGTACTACAATCCTATACCCTAACTGAGGACACAAGAGCTGGCTTAGGTAAAAAAATAAAAGAAAATCAAAGTTCTCTGATTAAAAACGCATTAAGTACAGTAAAAAATGGAGATTTTTCGGTTGTTCCTCTAACATTTTATTTCTTGCTCAAGTACCCTAAGGCTATATTGAGTCTATTAAAGGCTTAACAGGGAGGTCTGAGTTGTTTCTTATTTTAAAAGGATGTAAAAATGGCCAAAAAGCCAAATTATAAAGCCGTTTTATATATTGCCTACCATTACCCCCCTGTACTAGGCAGTAGTGGGGTACATCGTACCTTGGCGTTTACACGGCATCTAAATGATAATGGATGGGATACATCCGTATTAACCGCCTCTTTAAAAGGTTATGACAACTGGTCCCAGGAGCAATTTAAGTTTATACCTGATGGGATAAACGTTATACGTGCCTTTTGCCGCAATACCTCTAAACATTTTAGTTTTAAGGGTAAGTACTTATCATGGATGGCACTGCCTGATAATTGGCAAAGTTGGATAGTTGGCGGGGTAATTTCAGGCTTAAACACCATTCGAAAAAATAGGCCCGATGTCATTGTTTCTACCTATCCCATCGCTTCAGCCCATATTATTGCTTACGTATTACATAAACTTACCGGCGTGCCCTGGGTTGCTGACTTGCGTGACCCAATGGCACAAGATGATTATCCATCAGATCCCAGAAAGAAAAAGATATTTGAATGGATAGAAAGAAAAGCGGTTAAACATTGCAGTAACGTGATACTGACCGCCCCGGGTGCTGTGGATTTTTATCGCAGTAAGTTTCCGCAGGTTGATAAAGACTTCTGGCAATTAGTGCCAAATGGCTTTGACCAAACACTTTTTGAGAACCTAATGCCTGATGAATTAGTGGCAGGCCCCTCAGCAAAGGCCAGTCATAAGCTTGTGTTATTACATAGTGGTGTTATTTATCCCTCTGAACGGGACCCTTCCTCTTTATTTGCGGCCCTAGCCGAGCTAAAAACGGCAGGTGTTATTGACGAAGGCAACTTTGAATTACGTCTTAGAGCAACAGGGCACGATGCTAATTATCAGCCAGTATTAAAAACGTTAGGGATTGACTCCCTTGTCAAGCTTGAGCCGCCCATTCCTTATCAAGCTGCATTGAACGAAATGTTAGACGTTGATGCATTATTATTATTACAGGCTGAAAACTGTAATTATCAAATACCGGCTAAGGCCTATGAATATATACGTGTGCAAAAACCGATTTTGGCATTAACCCCTGAAGAGGGTGACACGGGTAAATTATTGTTAAAAACCGGCACGGCTTGGCTGGCTCCTTTGGATGATAAAGCTAAAATCGTGCAGGCAATTAGCGACTTTTTAGTCAGGGTGAGGGCGAGTGAATTTACACCCCTTAGTGATGATGACGCTAATCGTTATTCAAGACAGCACCATGCCATTGGTTTTGAAGAATTACTTCTGAGTGCTTGTTTAAGTAAAAAAGACTAAACCGCAAGGTGATTTGGTAACTAACAATTGCATAATGTGGGTAATTTTATAACAATTAATAATGATTGCTACTAAAAGGGACAAGTTAGCACGTGCAAAATATCAATAAGTTGAATGAACAATTTACCTTGCTGCAGTTGAGTGACGACATTCAATGTAAAATATTAACGACTAAAGCCTTATCATGCCATGAAGACGAAAAACGGTTTGTGGCCATTTATGGCACGGCTTATATAGACAATACTGCATGTACGGCGCAAACCTTTGCGGCCACTATGTCAAACGCAAAGGAAGATGTAGAACTTGCCTATCGTCTATTATCAGGCCAATTTTGGATGTTCGTGCTTAATAAAGTGACTCAAAAACTTTTTTTATTTAACGATCACTTTGGTATTCAACCCTGCTTCTACACGCTACAAAATAATGTGTTAACCGTGAGCGATTCCCTAAAGTGCATGAGAAACGTTGAAGGCATTGCCTTAACTATCTCCGAGCAAGCCTTATTCAACTACATGTATTTTCATTGTATTCCATCACCTAATACTATTTTTGAGCAGGTAGCCAAGCTAGAGCCCGGAAAAGCAGTGGTTTTCGATAAGAACGCTGAAGTAAAAAAAGTTCAGCTTTATCAACCTGATTTTAAGCAACAAGCTGAAGTCGACAAACAGCAATATGCTGACTGTTTAGATGTTATCGAGCAGGCCGTTGTCAAACATACCGCTGAGGGTTGTGGTGCATTTTTAAGTGGTGGATTAGACAGTTCGACCGTTGCTGGCATGCTTGCCCGTCATCAGCAACCCGCTAATACTTTTTCAATAGGTTTTGATATTGCCGGATACGACGAAACCGCTTATGCAAAATTAACCGCAAAGCACTTTGCGACTAAACATGAAGTGTTGTATTTACAACCAGAGCCTGCAGTAGAAGAATTTGTAAAGGTGGCGCAATTTTTTGATGAGCCCTTTGGCAACTCTTCGGCTATGGCCACATATTTTTGTGCCAAATTTGCCAAGTCCCATGGGGTTAATCATTTATTGGCCGGTGATGGTGGTGATGAAATATTTGCCGGAAACGATCGCTACGCTAAGCAAAAGGTATTTCAATATTATGGGCAGATGCCGGGTATTCTGCAAAGCGCTGCGAAAGGGGTGTTTTGCAGTACGCGCTTACCTAAACTGCCATTGTTGAGTAAGGCAGCCAGTTATATTAAACAAGCGCAGGTGCCGCTACCCGATCGCCTTGAAACCTATAATTTCCTTAACCAATTTGGTGTGGAAAATATGTTTAATGGGGATTTTTTAAGTGCGGTTGATGTGCAACAACCCATAAGCCAACAACGGCAGCGATATTTTGAGTGTTCGAGCGACGATCCAGTTGATCGCATGTTATATCTTGATTGGAAATTTACCCTTGCTGATAACGACTTGGTTAAAGTGGGGCGCATGTGTGAAATGGCCGGTGTCGATGTGCGTTTTCCTTTGTTAGACAAGTCAGTTGTTGATTTTAGCTGCACAATTCCTGCAGATATTAAATTACCGGGTAACAAACTGCGGCATTTTTATAAAGAGAGTTGCCGTGGGTTTCTTAACGACGAAACCTTAAGCAAAAGTAAACACGGCTTTGGCTTGCCTTTCGGTTTGTGGATGAAAGAGAATAAGGCCTTACGTGAATTGGCCTTGGATAACTTGCTCGTATTTAAAAAGCGAAAAATTGTAAAAGACAGCTTGATTGATGAAGTTCTCGATGCTCACCAGAGCGACCATGCAAGTTATTATGGTGAGTTGATTTGGATTATGGTGGTGCTTGAACTTTGGTTGCAACAATAGGAAGTCGATAGAATGTTAACTCACACAATATTGTCGTTGGCTGGGCGTATATTCGGTAAAAATAAACTCAGTATCATGATATATCATCAGGTGCTTGCTGAGCTTGATCCTATGCGGCCCTCTGAACCCCTTAAGGATACATTTCGCTGGCAAATGCAATGGGTCAAAAAATATTATCATCCCTTATCAATATCCAGTGCATTAAAACATCTGAAGAACGGCACCCTACCTAAAAATGCGGTGTGCATAACCTTCGATGATGGTTATATTAATAACCTTGAAGTTGCTGCGCCAATTTTAAAGGAACTTAATATTCCTGCGACTGTGTATATTGCGACTGCCTTTTCGGGTGGTGAAAATATGTGGAACGACCGCATCATCGACTTGGTCACAAGGCCTGAACTGTCAGACATTGACCTTGCTGCAATTGACCTTCCCAGCGAACCACTGAGTGATACAAATAGTCGAATAGCAGTGGCTCATATGCTCATTAAAAAAATAAAATACCGTGAAGTTGATGAGCGAAAAACACTCATCAATCAACTCTATATCGCTAATAAGGCGGTAGAAGCACCGCGAAGAATGATGTCGCCCGCTCAAATTAAGGCTTTAGATGAACTGGGGGTCGAGATTGGCGCACATACGGTAGATCATCCTATTTTAACAGTGTTAGATGCGCCGGCGCAGCGAGAGCAAATTAGTCAAAGTAAAAAAACCTTAGAAGCCTGCATCGGTAAGCCAGTTAATGGTTTTGCTTATCCCAATGGCAAGCTAAACCGGGATTATGATAGCGTTACACGTGACATTGTGGCGGACCTTAACTTTGATTATGCAGTATCCACCAATTGGGGTATCAGCACGGTGAAATCGGATAGGTTTCAGCTAAACCGTTTTACACCTTGGGACCTGTCGCCCTTGAAATTCCATTTGCGCTTTTTGCGTAACCTGCTGGCCAAGGATTAGTATATTTTGTCAACAGACTTTCCATTAGCATTAGCCGACGCAACTGATTACCCTGCACCGACAATTTTAGCGACCGCTGACAAGCACAATATTTCTCTGCTGGGTCTGGGCTCTGCTAGATATTCTCAATTCATAGCACAGGGTATGTATGTTAAAAATGGGCGCTCTGCTATCGCCCACGTTGCTAAAACCATTGGTTTACAGCCGGGTGATACTATCCTGTTGCCGGAATATTTTTGTCCTGCCATGGTTGAGCCGTTTTTGTGGATGAAACTTAAGGTAAAATTTTATCGACTAGATAAAACACTGCACGTTGATCAGGCGTATTTCAAAAGTTTAATTGATGCAAATGTTAAAGCCTGTTTGTTTGTGCGTTTTTTTGGATTTGTGGGCGATATTGAAGAATCTCTGATCCTCGCAAAAAGTTTAGGCCTGTTGGCGATAGAAGACTGTGCACACAGCTATTTTTCACAAGAGGTAAGCGTTAAAGGTGAATGTTTTGATGCAAGCATTTGTAGCCTAAATAAATTTTTCCCTTGTGTTGATGGTGGCATGTATCGCCTTAGCAATAAGTACAGTGCAAATGACAATGCTGGGGAGCGTGGGATAAGCCATGTGGAAGAACTCAAAAACACTTTACACTTTATTGGCTTAGAAAAGGGGATAGAGTTTTTAAAAAAACTCATTAAACCTTCGCGAAATAATAGTTTAGACGTTACCAAAAGTTCAGACGAAATCTCCGCAAAAAGTGTATATCGGTATTTTAAGGAGCAAGATCTCGGTCTTGGTTGCTTTAGGTTAACGAAGTGGATTGTCGGTTCGTCAAATAATAAAAAAATAATAGAAAAGAGACGCCAAAATTATACGTCGTTATATGCTGGCCTAATCAGTTCTTCGTTGGGGCAGCCCCTTTTTAAGCTTGAGCCAAATGCAGTGCCTTACGTCTTTCCTTTTTTACTGCACGACGACGATGATTTTGATTATATTAGGGAGCAAGGTATACAAATATTGCGTTGGGAAGAATTTACTCCGTCGGACAATAAAGATGTTGAAACCCTTAGGGAAAGACTTATTCAAATTCCTTGTCATCAAAATCTGACTTTTATTGAATTACAAAAAATTATTACCATCATCAACAAAAGATAAACAGCATAATGGATAGTATAAATACTAAGTGGGAAGTAAGAAACATTGCTGAATTTGGTGTCATCGCATTGGCATGGGATGAACTCAATAAACGTAATAATAACCAAGCCATATTATGCGCGTCGTTTGTCAGTGCATTATTGGATGCTTTTGGTAGTTCTGAAGAATGTTTAGTGCTTGCTTGGCATGAAAATAATCTGGTTTTTGCCAGCATTTTCGAAAAAAAATCTCGCTACCGCTGGCAAACCTTTCAGCCCTCTCAGGCCCCGTTAGGATGCATTATTTGTAGTGAGGATATGTTGAATGAACAAACATTGAAGCAAGTGGCTAAATTGTTACCCAGTCAGCCTTTGTTGCTTGATTTGACTCAAATCGACAGCGCACAATTTCCAAAGGACTCGACGAGTTTTTTATTTACTTCACCTTATATCAGTACTGGGAGTATCGAGCTACCCGGTGATTTTACTGCCTATTTTGCTAGTTTAAGTAAAAACGCTCGCCAGAACTTTAACAAAGCCAGAAATCGGCTTGCCAAGTTGGACATAACAACAAAACTAGAAATTGTCACAGATAAAGATGAAATGAAAAAATTCATTGGTATTTATGGAGACATCGAGAGTGATGGTTGGAAGGATGCCGAGGGCACGGCTGTGCATCGGGATAATTCACAGGGGCAATTCTATTCTGATATGTTTTACCGCTTTGCTGAGCAAGAAGCCGCGCAAATTTGGTGCTATTACTTTGACGATGAAATTGTTGCTGTAGACCTGTGCGTACTAATGAACGAGGTTTTGGTTATTCTCAAGACTACCTATGCAGAGAAACACGCTAAATATTCACCGTCTTTATTAATGAAACTTGATGCCTATGAAAAATTAGGTCTTGAGGGAAAGGTAAAAACTATTGAGTATTTTGGTAAAACCAAGGATTGGCATCGACGTTTACAGTGTGAGGAAAGAGATATTTATCATGCCACTTGGTGTAAATTCCCTACTCTTTTTAGATTGTTTAACACGATTAAAAAAAAGTTAACATAGGCTATAAACGTTCGACAGCCAGCTATGATATTTGTTAATTATTTTGATTGCTTGATAGCGTATAAAGACGAAGGAACTGCACAAAATGTCAACACAAACCACATTACACATGCCGCACAAAAGCAAAGCTAATCCATGTTAAGCGGTCACTTCATTCCCTCGCCAGAAGGTAAGTTGTTCGTCACTCAATTCGGTGAACTGGGCTCAGATACTGCTATTTTGTGTTTACCTTCGATTATCGAAGAGTTAAACCTTGCGCGCGCGGTAGTGGCGAAACAAGCCCAAATGTTTGCTCAACATAATATTCCCTGTTTTGTGCTGGATTATTTTGGCACAGGCGACAGCGAAGGTGAATTTGAACAAGCCGACTGTGACCTTTGGCTTGAAAATGTACTAACTGCTGGTGAATGGCTAAAGCAACAAGGTTTTTCTAAAATCATTCTTTTTGGCGTAAGGTTTGGCGGTTTATTAATGATGGCCCACCAAGAGTCACTGCACCAACGTTTACCGATTGTAAAACAAATATTATGGAAACCCGTTACTAATGGTAAACAATTCGCGGGGCAATTTCTGCGGATTAAACAAGCCAATAGTATGATGAATCAAAGCTCAGCCAAAATTAACTGGCGGCAACATATTCTGGATGGCAATAATACTGAGGTGGCGGGGTATCTTGTAACTCCTAAAATGTTGGCGACAATGGAGCTGTTAAAATTACAGGACAACATGCAGCCTTCGTCTTCCGTCATTTGGTTCGAACTTGCCGCAAAAGAACCTACTCCGCTAACGCAACGTATTATTGCTAACTGGCCCGAAAATAGCGTGTCTGTATATTGTGTTAAGACTCCCCCGTTTTGGCAAGTGCCAGAAGTATTTTCGCTGCCTGAATTATGCCAGCTAAACCTTATCTTATTAACTGAACAGGCAAGCTTATGAATGAGACCCCAGTTACTATCACGTTAGCGGATCAGCAATTATTAGGCATTATTCATCACGCAGAAGGCGAGCAAAATGGAAGCCTTGCTGACACGGCTGTGCTAATTGTTGTGGGGGGGCCTCAGTATCGGGTGGGTAGTCATCGTCAATTTATTCAGCTTGCCCGTTCTCTCGCTTCTAATGGTATCTGTACTATGCGTTTTGACTGCCGTGGCATGGGAGACAGTGAGGGAGAAAAAGTTACTTTTGATAATGTGTGTATCGATATAAAAGCTGCAATAGATACCCTGCAACGCCAGCAACCTGAAATAAAGAAAATTGTAATTTGGGGTTTATGTGATGCCGCTTCTGCCGCACTAATTTATGCTCATAAAGATAAGCGAGTTGCAGCTTTAGTATTACTTAACCCATGGTTACGCAGTGATCAAGCTATGGGGAAAACCATGGTGAAGTATTATTATGTGCAACGTTTATTATCACGAGACTTCTGGATTAAATTATTAAGCGGAAAGGTAAATGTGCTAGCAAGCGCAAGTGATGCCAAAGGTTTTGTGGCAGACAGTGTAAAAAATGATCAAAAAGGCGAGGCCAGTTATCAAATAAGAATGTTAAATGGTGCTAAACAATTTAATGGTCCAGTCTGTTTAATCTTAAGCGAGAATGACTTAACTGCACGTGAGTTTAGTGAGCAGGTGAAATCTGACACAAACTGGCAGGCCTTTGTGGAGAACAAATGTCAGGAGCACCAGCTGGACAGAGCAGACCATACTTTTTCATCGCTTGAGTTCAAAAACAAGGTAGCAATATTAACTGCAGATTTTATTAAGAATAATGTGAATTAATAAATAGTATTTTGAATACTTCACTGCTGTATTCATATAGCCTAATTACAGCAAAGTAGTCATAAAAAATAATACGATAATGAGGAGTTACCTGTGCGCTATTTGTTTTGGCTTGTTGTATTCCTCATCACCTATGGTTCGTTGTTTCCATTTAATTTCTCTAGTGCAATGTTAGAGGATGGCAATACCTTGTTGTATCTAACCAAATTCCCCAGTGTGGGAGATATTCTTGGTAATATCGCACTTTTCATACCATTAGGATTAGTGCTCAGAGCGCAGAGTCTTGCCTCAAATAAGTCAACAAATTATATTAAAGTACTACTGCAGGTATTTGTTTTTTCGTTGATATTGCAGCTACTGCAATATTACCTGCCGTCCCGAGATCAGAATATTTTCGACGTTTTGTTCAATCTTATTGGCTTCTATATTGCCTGGGTCATATTCAGCTTAATACCTGTAAAAATGTATAGTGGGCAAGAACACTTAAGCTTATTGCCTATTGGTATTGCTTGCTTTTACTTTGCATCTGAACTCATCCCGTTTATACCCAGCCTTGATTTTCAACTCATAAAAACCAGTCTTAAACCTTTGATGACAGATCCTGTGGATTGGTTTGATGTTATTAGCTCAACAATCTTTTGGCTGCTAGCACTGAAGTTAATAAATACCAAGGACAAGTCGCTTTCCTTTTACTATTTTTTGATGCTTTGGCTAGGTTTTATCGTTGGGAAATTAGTGATTTATCACAATTATTTGACAGCAGCAGATTTGATTTCACCAATTTTTGCAATGGCGCTTTTAAAAATCCAATCATTCAAGAGCGCTAAATCACTGTTTGTACTCATTACAATGACAGTAATGGCATATTTATCAAAAACAATAGAGTCGTTTTCTCCAGAAGTTATGCACACCTTTAATATTGTTCCTTTTGCAGAATTTCTGCAGGGGGATTTGGAAACAAATACTCGAAACTTACTCTTTAAAATTTTTGCTTTTAGCGCTTTGCTGTGGTTGTCACTAGAAGCCCGACTCAATCTGAAAAAGGTAGCTTTTAGCCTGTTTTTATTTTTGTTAGTTGTAGAGGTTTTTCAGCTTTGGATGGTAACTAAAGCATCAGGTATAAGTGACCCATTGCTCGCTTTGATTTGTTATGTTTTTGTTCGCAATATAGGTGACTTTCTCGTTACAAAACAAAATCAGGATGTCACCAAGATAATCAAAAAAAACATCCCTAAACCGGAAATATTATCTGCAATTGAACCTCGTCAAGTTAGCCGTTCTAATACCTACCAATTGCTGCGGTTTTTACTACAAATATTCACAATGTATATATTTGTACAAGTTGGCTTGTCGCTGCCTAATATCCCTTACAATGCCTCGGAGTTGTTTCGTAATAATGGTAGCTTGATTGATATTGCTCTTTTTTATTGTTCGCTTACTTTGATAGGTGGTACTGGAGTACTGATGGGAAGCCGAATAGCCGCTTTGGATGGCTTTCCACCTGCGAAGCAGCTCGTACAGGTATTGACCAGCCTGTTAGTTTATCTTGCCATTACTTTTTGTATGTTTAGTTTTCTGTATTTATCGGTAAATGAAGAAAGCATATTTGATATTATAGGATCTGCTCTTATTGTCCCCTACCTTTATGAACTTGAAGCATCGGATACGTTTATGGGCATATTAATCAGGGTTTTTAGCCTAACTAATATCACCGCTATTGCCCGCTACATTGAGTTATCCCTGCGTTTTATTGCACTGCTTGGTTTACTGCAAATTCCGTTGGTCTTTTTTACCCTTAGCTTCAATAATATCCTTAAAAGTATGAGGCAAAAAGTGATCACAGGGGCGGTGTGCTTAGCATTGAGTGGCCTTTGTTTTTATGTGGTTTTTATCGAGCCCGCAACCGATAACCTTACAGAATTGGTTGAACGTTCCAGTGTCATGGTATTTATGGGCTATTTATTAGCCTTGAACATCATCATTTGCACCAAAATAGTTTCTTCAGGAAAGCAGTTAAAATATCTAGCCCTATTTATTTTACCTTTTATAGTGGCTGTAATCTTATGGTTTATGGCCCAATACGCGTTCAAACTTGAGGTCGAAAAATACGGTCAAGTCTTTAGCGCCTTTGACTTTTTGTTGGGGCCCAGTCGAGAGGTAAAGCTAGCTGTTTCGACACTGTTTTTACGATGGATATTGCTGGTTGTCGCAATACAAGTTATCTGTATATTAGGTATTCAAAATACCCAGCTATTGCTAAAGGCAAGCCAAACAGTGTTTAAGGTGAAAGAGTTTAAATGGCTGTTGGGTTATAAAAAAAGGCTAGTCAATTTTGCCCTACTGATGTTGTTAGCTTATGGGGCTAACCGTTTGTTTGGATCTCATGCTCATTGGCAAACGCTATACACTTATTTTAATAAAACCGGTTCAACAGAAATTACTTTTAGTTTAGATAATTCGGTCGTTGATGTGCCGTTGAACGCTGAGCCTGGTATCGTTACCGTAGATGGCAAACGAGTTGCCAGTATTGCTCAGGCCTTCCGTGCTGCTAAAGATAATAGTTTTATTACCATTGCTAAAGGGCACTATAATGAAGCTGCGATTATTACAGCTAATTCGGTAAGAGTTATCGCTGAGCAAGGGGCTGTAATATACGGAAAAGCGGTCGCTGGCAAAGGTGCTATTTTAGTTCAAGGTAACGATACATACATTAAGGGAATAGAGTGTCATTCCATTAAAGTCTCTGATAATAATGGCAGTTGCATCCGCCATGAGGGTAAGGGAATTACATTGGATAATGTCTATTTTCATCATGCTCAAGGAGGACTGTTGGGATCACCCAAAGGGGGAGATATTTTTATCAAAAACAGTCGCTTTGAGAATTTGGGTCAAGGAGCTTTTTTTCATGGTGTATATACCTTTGAAAAGACCAGATTATATATAGATAATTCTATATTTTTGAATAACCGTAACGCAGGTCACGAAATTAAATCACGCTCACGCCACACGGAAATTACCAATTCAATAGTTGCCAGTCCTAACAGTAAAGATAGTAGACTAGTAGACGTTCCAAACGGAGGTACTTTGATACTGCGAGGGAATATATTTGTCGAAGGGCCTTTCAGTGAAAATCATGATTTGTTTAGTTGGGGAGTTGAGGGGATAAAATATCCTAATGGGGAGGTATTAATTGAAGAAAACTTAATCATTATTGATAAACCTTACGCGAATCTTATATCACTAAAAGAAAAGCCAAGCCGTCTGCATATATTCAATAACATATCAGTTGGATCTGTTAATGGCATTGCCGAAGACTCCAACACCGTATTTGACAACCGCAAAGATGCCAATATTTCTCCTGCACCTTTTATCCCTAACCTAAAAAGGTAGACTTTGTTTTGCCTTCATCATAGCAGTATTTCACTTACATGGGG
>Ga0115005_10000103_pt1 | contig 57576 bp, 47 predicted proteins | sample ArcOceMetagenome_FD_87163 | JGI IMG/M metagenome (GOLD analysis project Ga0115005, IMG submission 87163) | Marine eukaryotic phytoplankton communities from Arctic Ocean - Arctic Ocean - Greenland ARC118M Metagenome | ecosystem: Environmental > Aquatic > Marine > Oceanic | place: Arctic Ocean... | reverse complement strand
CTGATAAGTAGATTATCTCATTTCTCAAAGTACTAAGGTTTTAATAGGGTACTTAAATTAATTTCGTATAAGTTATTTTCTGTATTAGAGAAAGTAATTTTTTCTTTAAATGTAAAACCCAGTTTTTTGAGTAAATGATTAGAGCGGGTATTAGTGCAAGAAGTTACCGATAAAACTGTACCTAAATAATGATTTTTAACACTCTCTTGTAATATCACTGATGAGGCTTCTTGAGCAAAACCTTTTCCACAATACTCAGGTAAAAAGGCATAACCTAAGTCAGCGTGTTCAAACTCAGTTCTTTTCAATAAACCACACATACCAACGGGGGTATCCTCATTTTTCAAGCACACTAAATATAATCCAAAGCCATGCTCTTTATAACTTGCTATAGGCCCATTAATTAGATGACTAATGGCATCTTCAGTATTTCTAACGCCTTTATCACCAATATTTGTCAAAAAGGTTTCTTCATTAAAAAGCGTGAGCACAAATTCATGATCATTAGGCGTAAAAGGCCTTATCGACAACCTTTCTGTAGCAACTATAAGCATTAATACTCCAAACTATTTAGCTGTTATTTTCTAACGCTTCATTTAATCGGTCGAACCCTTTTTCAAGATCTGCAATCAAATCATCAACATCTTCTAAACCAATGTGCAACCGGATTAGCGGGTATTCATAGTCCCACTGTGTCGCGGTACGTAAACGGCCAACATTGGTATTACCTAAAATTAAACTTTCAAACCCCCCCCAAGAATATCCCATTTTAAAATGTTCCATGCCATCAAGTAAGGCATTTAATGATTGCTTATCTCCTCGGGTTAACACAAAAGAAAATAAACCGTTGGAACCAGTGAAATCACGTTCAAAATATTCATGGCCTGGGCACGACTCAAACGCAGGATGAAGAATAACGTCAACTTCATCACGTGTTGCCAACCAGTTCGCCACTTTTAGAGCACTCGCCTGATGTTGATTCAAACGAACACCTAAAGTACGAATGCCGCGCATAGCCAAATACAAATCGTCAGGTGAAGTACATTGCCCCATTAAGTAACTGTTTTCGCGTAGCTGCGGCCAATATTCTTCTGTTGCCGTTGCCGTGCCTAACATCACATCAGAATGACCAACAATATATTTAGTCGCTGCTTGAATTGAAATATCAACACCATAATCAAAAGGTTGAAAATTTACACCCGCTGACCAAGTGTTATCTAACATAACAATACAACCATGCTGATGAGCAACTTCTGCAATACCCGGAACATCTTGCACTTCCATCGTAATAGAGCCAGGAGACTCTAGAAATACAAGCCGAGTATTCTCTTTAATCAGTGCTTCAATACCTTTACCTATAGTTGGGTCGTAATAAGTGGTTTCAACGCCAATATTGACCAGTATTTTATCGCAAAAATCACGAGTAGGTTCATAAGCGGTATCAACCATCAAAATGTGATCACCCGTTTTTACGAATGAAATTATAGCGTTGGTTATTGCAGCTGTACCCGATGGATAAATAGCGCACCCTGCTCCACCTTCAAGATCTGTCATTGCATCAGCGAAAGCAAACGATGTTGATGTTCCTCTACGACCATAAAAGAGTACTTGATTGGCACGATTAGCGGTTGCGTGATTCATCTCTTTAACCGTGTCAAATACAACCGTTGAAGCTCGCTCTACTGGAGGATTTACCACACCACGAGTCCACTTTGATTTTCGTCCAGCATTTATAATTTTTGTATCGTTGATCATGATAATTCATCCTAAAGCTCAAAACCATTTAGCCATCTATACAGCTAAACCAATAAAGTTACTTTATGATACTTAAGAAGATGATGCACGTTATTTTTCAATATATATTAACGTTCAGTAATTGTTGAAAAGTCTTTTAACGATGAATATTGATTGTCATCATTTAGATCTCAAAAATTAGAATAGTCCCATCTGGTCACTGGTAATTGAATCGAAATCTTTGTCTATAAATGGCAATATATCATTGGCTATCGGTTTCAGTTGTTTTTCAACATAAAAGTCATAATCTAACTTGCTCTCGTTATATTCTAGCGGTTGAACACCATCAAGGGTGATGACATATTTAATCGTTCTTCTATTAGTATATTTAGGTACTTTTCCTTCACTCTGCAGCTTACGGTTAGCAATGAGTGCCGCTTTAACATGGGGCGGTGTATTGACATAATCAGGTAAGCTACGTCGAATCTTTTTCTTATAAATTAATTTGTCGTCGTGTAGCCCTTGCTTCAATTCGTCCACTATTTTTTGAATATATTCATCAACAGGTTCTTCATTAAAGATGAGTCTGTAAAGCTCTTGTTGGAACACTTTGCTGAGCTCTGTCCAATCACTTCTCACGGTTTCTAAACCTTTAAAGAGCAGCTTTCCATTAACAACGCCTGCATAACGTTTCTTTGTTCCTATGCTTTTATGTTCTTTGCCCATTTCTTGACCGCGAATAGTGGGCATTAAAAATTTGCTGAAATGGGTTTCAAATTCAATTTCTAATTGGCTTTCAACCGCAAACTGTTCTTTGAGTGTTGCCTGCCATCTAACATTAATTTTATCTTGGAGCACTTTACCCAATATTTGACATTGCTCTGCTGTTTTATCTTCGTCTACATGAACAAAAATAGAGTCTGTATCACCGTAAATCACTTGATAGCCATCATTTTCTATCCACTGCGCAGTGACTTTTAATAACTCGTGACTACGTTTAGTAATAGAGCCTGATAAACGAGGATCAAAGAATCTACATCCTGTTGAACCTAGCACCCCATAAAACGAATTCATAATGATCTTAATCGCTTGAGACAAAGCAGCGTTTTTATCCTTTTTTGCTATATCACGCTCTAACCAGAGATCATTGATAATATCAGGCAAAAAGTGTTTATCTCTTGAAAAATAAGCGCCATCAAAACCTTCAATGCTTGTCTCTGGAGATTTTAAACCTTCAATTAACCCCATAGGATCGATATTAAAGCTACGAATAATAGAAGGATAAAGACTTTTGAAATCAAGTACTAAAACGTTTTTATACAAACCTGGAGTAGAGTCCATCACAAAGCCACCAGGAGACACAAGGCCCTGTAAACCATCCCCCATATTCGGTGCTATATAACCACTTCGGTGAAGTTTAGGTAAATATAAATTAGTGAATGCTGCAACCGAACCACCAATACGATCGAGTGATAATCCTGTTAACTTGGCGCGTAATCGGGTGAATTGAAGTAATAAGGTATGTTCAAAAATCAACGTGACTAAGCGGCAATCTTCAAGGTTATAAGCCGCAAGGGCGAGTTTGTCGTGATGAAAATTGTCATTAACTTCTTGGATCCTATTCTCAACATCATCTACTTTTTTTCCTTTGCCTAATAATGCATTTGCGACAAAGTCGAGGGAAAAACTAGGAAAGCTATAAGTGGCATTTTTTAATAAGTCGATACCATCAAGAACGACTCTACCTGCAATATCAATAAACTTACGTTCATTTTGACTACCACCCGCTGACTGTGTTCGCCACCGCGGTGTTTTATCATTACGGCCAATATTAAAGATAATACCATGCACATCGCAGCGTTTTTGTAGAAGATTAAAATCAAAGTTAATAACGTTCCAGCCAATGAGTATGTCGGGATCGTGCAGTTTTATCCATTGTATTAATGTGACTAAAAGTTGCCTTTCATTTTCAACCCACATTATATGTTGGGCAATTTCACTTGCTTCTTTATCGGATAATTTTGATTTCGCTTCTGTCGCTAAAGAGGTATTTCGATCACCGATCATCAAAACACACCTTATAGGTTTACCATCAGACATTTTATGAGATTGTAATCCAATAGAATAAAGTGCTCCTTCCATTGAGCACTCTATATCGAGCGATACCATCGTTAAGGCAATATCATCAAGTACCTGAGACTCATGAGTTGCTCGACATTTATTACTATTATAAATAGGAAAATTTTTGTGCTGAGGTTTATTAATTATTTGGGTACTAAACTCAATACCCGAAGTGATAAAACGTTCCATAAGAAAACGTTCATCTGGGCGGAAGTCATCTTCATAGCATTTTATATCGTGTTGTTTTAACACATCACGAGCACGATAAAATTCACGCATTGTTGAAAAATAAAAGCCACTGACCACCTGCTGATTAAACGTTTTAAGAGAAAGTGGATTAACTTTAGCTGTAGATATTCTTTGTTTGGACAATAAGGATTGTGCTTGTGTTTGTTGAGTTTGTTCAACAAAAAATAATGCCTGTTGGTTTTGTACAACAACATTAACAGCACCTTGCAAGGTTTTTACCCACAAAGACAACTCAATACCTTGTTTCGTATCATAAGCTTGACGAGTTAATAAAAAGCCATAATTCGAGTTAGATGTTAATTTTTCAGCAGTTAGTGACATTAATTATTTTAATTCGTGGCGGATAACGATAAACTGTTAATATATACAGCAGTATATACATATTTAACAACCAAATGAATAATAAATGGCTACCAGCATGCTAAGTGATAAAATCAAAGAAGCAATTCGTACGTCTTATAAAACCATCGGTGAGAATCTAGAAAATTTTCACCCTCGAAAACAACAAACTTTTTTGATTGCCGAAATAGCGAAAACGCTTGCGGGTGAATACGACAAAGCTCGAAAGATTATTACGATAGAAGCCGGTACAGGTACGGGTAAATCTTTAGCTTATTCCTTAGGCGCTATTCCATTAGCGATATCACGTCAAAAGAAAGTATGTATTTCTACCGCAACCGTTGCATTACAAGAACAATTAGTCGACAAAGATTTACCGTTTCTAAAAACTCATTCAGGACTTAATTTTAATTACACCTTAGTTAAAGGTCGTCAGCGTTATGTTTGCCGCCAAAAATTGGCACTTGCCGTTAGCAATGATGATTCGCCTCAAGCGGGTTTCACTTTTGCACAAAAGCCAAATGCGATGGATATAAAATTATTACATCATTTACATAAAGCATTGAATGATAATAAATGGCAAGGGGATCTTGATTCTTGGGCAGACCCAATACCACATCATTTATGGCAACAAATTCAATGCGATAAGCACAGTTGTTTGAAACACCTAGCAGAGCACACGCATTGTCCTTTTCATAAAGCACGTGAAACGATGGATGCAGCCGACGTATTAGTAATTAACCATAGTTTATTACTCGCTGACTTAGAGCTCGGTGGCGGCGTTATTCTCCCCTCACCTGAAGAAACTTTTTACATTATTGACGAAGCTCATCACTTACCCAAGGTAGCCCGTGATCACTCAAGTGCGAGCGTTACTATTAAAGGCGCTATCGATTGGCTAACAAAGCTAAAAGAAACCGGTGATAAAATGGCGAAATTGATCAAATCAAATTCAGCTATATCTCCGTCTTTAAAACTCGGTGACGATTGCCAAGACTTATTAATGGAGATGCAAAAGGTTTCCAGCTTTATTGAAAACAATCAGACGTTATATTTCAATGACAAGTTAAAAGAAAAAAGCCGATTTTCTCGCGATGATGAAGCGGCTCAATACCGTTTTGAAAATGGCATAATCCCACAAAACTTAAAGAATTGGGCTGAAGATTTAACCGAACTCAGCAAAAAATGTTTATCGCATTGTAATAAGCTTTATAATTTATTGATGGAATCAGTAAAAGACGGTGAAAGCCAAATGTTTCTTGCTGAACCACTGCTAGCTGAAGCAGGGTTTATGATCCAGCGTTTAGAAAATTTCAACGCCTTATGGAAAATGTACGCAAAAACAGATAGCGATAAAGGCGCACCAATGGCCCGATGGTTAGAAAAACTCACAGGAAAACGGAGTGATTTTCTCTTATCAGCCTCCCCCATTGAAGTAGGTTTTACCTTAGAAGACATTCTCTGGTCAAAATGTGAAGGCGCTGTTTTATGTTCCGCAACTATCTTAGCACTTAATTCTTTTGAGCATTTTCGTCGTCAAGTGGGTTTACAAAACAATGATGGTTCACAATATCAAAAAGTGGATTCACCTTTTGATTATCAAAATAATGCTCAACTCATCATCGCGAAAATGAAAAATGAGCCCAGTAGTCAACAATTTACCGACGAATTAATTACTGAGTTACCCGCGCTAATTAATCAAAGTAAAGCGTGTTTAGTACTATTTTCTTCCTACTGGCAAATGGAACAAGTTGCCAAAGCATTGCGAGATGAGCACAAAATGGATATTGAAGTGCAAGGTGAACAATCACGTCAGCATATTATTGAAGCGCATAAAAAACGATGTGATGAAGACAAAGCCAGCATTATATTTGGCACACAAAGCTTTTCAGAAGGTTTAGATTTACCGGGTAAATATTTAACTAACTTGATTATAACTAAATTACCTTTTTCAGTACCCACATCTCCCGTTGAAGAGGCACAAGCTGAATATATTACCGCTAAAGGGGGAAACCCTTTTATGTCTATTTCAGTACCCGAAACGTCAAAAAAGCTGATTCAAGCGACAGGACGATTACTGAGAAATGAAAAAGATACGGGTACGATTACTTTAATGGATAAACGTTTAGTGACCAAGCGTTATGGTCAGCAATTACTTGACTCATTACCCCCATATCAAATTATTTCAAAAGGATAGCTTATGACTAACCTAATTCGAGGTGCGAAGGCATCCAACTCAACAAATCGCAGGCTAGCTAAAAGTCGGACAGTAAAAGAGACCAAGCCTCGCCCTGCCCCTGTAGATCGTGTTTTAGTACTTTTTAATAAACCTTTTGATGTGCTCTCACAATTTACCGACGACCAACAGCGTAAAACATTGAAAGACTTTATTTCAGTAAAAGGTGTTTATGCCGCTGGGCGCTTAGATCGTGATAGTGAGGGTTTATTGTTATTGACTAACGACGGAAAGTTGCAACATAGACTGGCTAATCCAACAGAAAAGACGGAAAAAACCTATTGGGTGCAAGTTGAAGGCGCTCCGCTGAGTAGTGACTTAAAAAAACTGTGTGACGGTGTTGAATTGAAAGACGGTCCAACAAAACCGGCTAAAGTTAATATTATGAACGAACCAGATCTTTGGCCACGTAATCCCCCTATCAGAGAACGTGCAAGTATTCCCACTACCTGGTTGAGTATAACAATTACAGAAGGGAGGAATCGTCAAGTACGAAGAATGACGGCGGCTATTGGTTTTCCAACACTAAGGTTAGTGCGTTATAGCATAGGGAAATACAACCTTAATGGCATTGAAAACGGTCAGTTCTCTCAGCTAAAAGGCGAATAATAAAATGGCATTAACTATTGATTCAATTAAGGATGACCACGGCGATGACCAGTTCAAGCCCAATGCCACTGTTGCTGCTGTTATCGTTCATCAAAATAAATTCTTACTTGTTGAAGAAATTGAAAAGGGTAAAAAGGTCTTTAATCAACCAGCTGGCCACTTAGAAGCAAATGAAAATTTAATTGCTGCGATTGAACGCGAAGTCTTAGAAGAAACGGGCTTAGTCCTTACGCCTGATTACGTTTCAGGTATTTATTATTTTCATCGCCCCGAAATTAATCTTTATTATCTCCGTTTTTGTTTTGTCATGAAACTTAATAGTTTTGAACAAGGTCTTCCTCAAGACAATGAAATTATTGATACCCATTGGTTAACATTTGAAGAGATAAAAGAAAAATCATCGCAATTACGCAGTACGCTGGTAGTAGAATGTATAGAAGATTATCTGTCTAACCTGGCAAGCGGAAAAAAAATATCACTATCTTCACTAAAATCGAATCTTTAATCTATGCCGCAAAAATTTGACATGATATAATTTTGCGCCATTTTCCTTAGATTTGTAGTTTTAATGTCATCACAAATATCATCTAGCGCTGAAAATCAAATTTCTGCGCCTAAAACCAAAGCTCCGTGCGATACCAAGGTTATTGTTGGTATGTCTGGCGGTGTTGATTCCTCTGTTTCCGCACACTTATTGATTGAACAAGGTTATCAAGTCGAAGGCTTGTTCATGAAAAACTGGGAAGAAGACGATACTGATGAATACTGTGCTGCCTCACAAGACTTAGACGATGCACAACTTGTTTGTGACAAACTAGGTATAAAACTACACACAATCAATTTTGCAACTGAGTATTGGGATAATGTTTTTGAGTATTTCTTAGCTGAATATAAAGCGGGGCGTACGCCAAATCCTGATATCATGTGTAATAAAGAGATTAAATTCAAAGCATTTTTAGAATTTGCTTGTGAAGATTTAAGCGCAGACTACATTGCTACCGGCCATTACGTTCAGCGTGAATTCATTGATGGTCAATGGTCAATGTTACGTGGATTAGACAGCAATAAAGATCAAAGCTATTTTCTATATACACTCAGCGACGAGCAAGTTGGCCGTACTTTATTCCCTGTTGGCAATATCGAAAAACCAGCAGTACGCGCTATTGCCGAAAAAGCCGACTTAGTGACGCATAATAAAAAAGACAGTACGGGTATTTGTTTTATTGGTGAACGAAAGTTTAAAGATTTTCTTGGTCAATATTTACCTGCACAACCAGGAAAAATTGAATCAGCCGAAGGTGAAGTCATTGGCGACCATGATGGGTTAATGTACCACACATTAGGACAGCGCAAAGGTCTTCGCATTGGTGGTTTAGCTAACGCCGGAGAAGAGCCGTGGTATGTTGTTGAGAAAGATTTATTACGTAATGTTTTAATTGTCGGTCAAGGTCATAATCACCCTCGCCTATTCTCTAAAGGCTTAATTGGTAATCAGTTACATTTAGTTAATCGTAAACCGCTAGATGCGCCTTTAGAATGTACGGTTAAAACCCGCTATCGCCAAGATGATGTTCCCTGTCATTTGTCCCCGATGAGTGACGGTGAATATTTAGTGATGTTTGATGAACCACAAAGTTCGGTCACACCAGGACAATCCGTCGTTTTTTATCAAGATAATATTTGTTTAGGTGGCGGGATCATCAACTCCCTTATCCGCTAAGTGAATGCAGTAATAAAAATAAGCAGTAACACATATGAATAGCATAAATGAACAAACCCTGACGCTTGCCGCCGTTTGCCAAGTCGCTTATTGGGTGCAAAAAATATCACGTAGTGGGCAAGTTGAGGAAGACGAGCTCGCTTTATTACTCAATAGTGTCATGATCACTTCGCCTGAGAACACGATGGAGGTTTACGGTGGTGAAATTAGCCATTTAAAAATGGGATTGACAACTTTAGTCAAGCATTTAGGTAATAAATCAACAAACAAAGATCCTGAAATTACCCGTTATGTCGTGAGTTTACTCGGTTTAGAACGTCGTTTGAGTAAACACGGTGATAAAATGAATGCACTGGGCGATCGTATCACGCAAAGCCAACGTCAATTAGCACATTACGGGATCACCAGCGATACACTCATTTCAAGTTTAGCCTCAATTTATAGCGATTTAATTAGTCCTTTAGGTACGCCGATTCAAGTAGCAGGCGAACCAGCGATATTAAAGCAAACAGTCAATCAACATAGAATACGTGCACTTTTATTAGCAGGTATTCGCTCAAGTGTATTATGGCGACAAGTGGGCGGAAATCGCCGCAGTATCTTGTTTTCACGTTCAAAAGTCGTTGAATGTGCAGAGCAACTACTTAGAACTTGTTAAAAAATTCAAACATTAGTTTTTAACCTTACTTTAACATTAGGAAAACCCTATGGAACTTTCAGCATTAAGTGCAATATCTCCAGTAGATGGTCGTTATGGCAGCAAAGTTAAGTCATTACGCCCGATATTCAGTGAATTTGGTTTAATAAAATACCGTGTTACCGTGGAAGTTCGTTGGTTACAAAAACTTGCAGCAACTTCTGAGATTGCTGAAGTGCCCGCTTTTAGTGCGGATGCAACAGCAACATTAAATGCGATTGTTGATGATTTCAATGAAGTAGATGCACAACGCATTAAAGATATTGAAGCAACCACGAATCACGATGTAAAAGCGGTTGAGTACTTCTTAAAAGAAAAAATTAGCGATAACGCTGAATTAAACGCAGTAACTGAATTTATTCATTTTGCTTGTACTTCAGAAGACATTAACAACCTTTCACACGGTTTAATGTTGAATGATTGTCGTACAGACGTTTTATTACCTGAAATGGATAAAATCTTAGCAGCGATTAAAGCATTAGCTTTTGAATATAAAACGATTCCAATGATGTGTCGTACGCATGGCCAACCTGCTTCACCTAGTACATTAGGTAAAGAAATGGCGAACGTTTATATTCGTTTAAAGCGTCAACGTGCTCAAATCGCTAACGTTGAATTATTAGGTAAAATTAACGGCGCAGTGGGTAACTACAATGCTCACTTATCAGCTTATCCTGAAGTTAATTGGCATGAGTTTGCTAATGAATTCGTAACGTCATTAGGTTTATCGTTCAATCCGTTTACTACACAAATTGAACCACATGATTATATTGCTGAGTTATTTGACGCAATTGCACGTTTTAACACTATTTTAATCGATTTTGATCGTGATATTTGGGGTTACATCGCCATGGGTCACTTCAAGCAAAAAACCATTGCAGGTGAAATTGGTTCTTCAACAATGCCACATAAAGTTAACCCAATTGATTTTGAAAATTCAGAAGGTAACTTAGGTATTGCTAACGCATTATTTACTCATTTAGCACAGAAACTACCCATTTCTCGCTGGCAACGTGATTTAACTGATTCTACTGTTTTACGTAACTTAGGTGTTGGTTTTGCTCACGCAATGATCGCTTACGGCGCAACGTTAAAAGGCATCAGTAAGTTAGAAGTCAATGAAGCGAACTTAGCGGCTGAATTAGACAGCAACTGGGAAGTTTTAGCAGAACCTGTACAAACGGTTATGCGTCGTTACGGTATTGAAAAGCCCTATGAAAAATTAAAAGAATTAACACGTGGTAAGCGTGTAAATGGCGACTCAATGCGCGCTTTCATTATGACACTTGAACTACCTGATGCTGCTAAAGCACAGTTATGTGAAATGACACCAGCAAGCTATATTGGCCGCGCAGTAGAATTTATTAACGAATTAGATTAATTTCGTTTAGATATATTTTGATAAAGGGAACCTTATGGTTCCTTTTTATGTTCAGGATGAACGGTATAACGTGGTGGCATGGTCGCTCCTAGGCGTCGATGCCTTTGCGACATTAGCACATCCATGTGCGTCGATGCCATTGAACGTATATGTTCAGGTCTTTCAAGGCATTAGTACATCCTTGTTGGTCCATGAACGGCATTAATAAAGAGAGTAACCACATCATGCAAAAAATCCATTGGGGCGAATTAACGCCAGAGCAATTTTTAAAAGAATATTGGCAAAAAAAACCTTTATTGATAAAAGGTGCTTTTAAAGACTTTACCGACCCTATAGACGCAAACGAACTTGCTGGTCTAGCCATGGAAAGCGAAATAGAATCACGAATTATTGCGAGCAATGATAACGTATGGCAAGTAGAGCAAGGCCCTTTTGAGTCATTCGATAAATTTGGTGAGCAAAATTGGACACTGCTAGTACAAGCGGTAAATAATTGGTCTCGTGATACTCAAACGCTATTAGCTGCAGTTGATTTTATACCTAAATGGCGAATTGATGATGTAATGGTTAGCTTTTCAACGCCTAACGGCGGTGTTGGTGCTCATTTAGATCAATACGATGTTTTCATTATTCAAGGTGAAGGGAAGCGTCGTTGGAAAGTTGGTGCACCAGATAGTACCTTAAAGCAATTATTACCTCACCCTGATTTGAAGCAAGTATCTGATTTCACACCTATCATTGATGCTGTTACTGAAGCAGGGGATTTACTCTACATACCACCAAATCATCCACACAATGGTGTATCAATAGAAAATTCGATGAACTTCTCTATTGGATTTCAAGCGCCAAATAACCAAGAGTTATGGTCAAGTTTTGCTGATAAATTAATAGATGAAAACTTAGGTGAAAGACGTTTCCCTGATAAAGATCGTTTATTAACGGAGAAACCCGAACAACTTGTTCATGCTGACATTGCAAAACTAAAAGCTTTTATGCAAGCACAGTTAGATGATGATGATTTATTTACGCCCTTTATCGGAAAATACTTAACGTTAAACCACCATGCTTTAGAAATATTAATGCCAGTATCCCCGATTACCCCTGCGAAACTTACGGATATTTTAGCTGAACCAGAAAACACTTTAGTGCCAGTTTCAGGGATAAAAAGTTTAATTGTTCCTTTTCAACAGGAACATCAAATAGAGCAGACGAGTTTTTTATATATAAATGGGGAAAGTTTTTTAATTGATAAAGAAACAATAGAATTAGCGACTTACTTAACAAAGCCACACATGCTGACAACAAAACAAGTAAAAAGTTTAATGAATTGTTTGAAAAATGAACAGTTGTTAACTAATGTTTTAAATATGGGCTTTTGGTATGTAGAATAAAAATTCTTGGAATTAAAACAATGTCGTTTAGTGTTAGCAGAGTAAAATGGGAACAAGCAGTCTCTTTATTAAAAGATGTTAGAGAAAAAGTTTTTATTTGTGAATGGCGTATTCCTCGAAAGATAGAATTTGATCGTAAAGACCCATATGCCTTTCATGTATTGGTCTGCGATGATATTACTCAAGAGCCCGTTGCTACGGGCAGAATTCTATCTACAGGCGAAATATCTAGGATTGCTGTTTTAATGGCTTTTCGAAAAAGAAATATAGATAGACACGTTATGAAAGGCTTACTTGCAATAGCAAGAGATATTAATCTTGATGAAGTTTTTATTTATAGCCCATTAGATGATGTTGAATATTTTAGAAAATTTAATTTCACCAGTGCTGGAGCCGTTTTTATGGAAGTTGGCATGCCTAGGCAGCGTATGGCGTGTTCTGTTGAGAACATAAGCAATGTGACTAACTTTGCCTTCAATCACTAAAATCATTCCCCCTTAAAGCTTTAATAAACATAATTTAAACCAATTGTTTACGTATGTTCACTTACAGATTTCCCCTGTGCTTTATTCTATACAATTGCCATAATAAACAAATAATAATATTTTTATCACACCGCTAGCGTAGCGCTAGGCTAAATGGTATTGTGCGCTCCGAAACAATACAACCTTTATTACAAAAGTAAAAAATCGAGTAGATAAAAACTTTTTACGCGGAGATACAAAAGTGGCAATTTTTGATTCAGTAGATTTTGACAACCATGAGCAGGTTGTTTATTGCAGTGATGACGCAACCGGTTTAAAAGCGATTATTGCGGTTCATAGTACAGCGCTTGGACCTGCGGCAGGCGGCTGTCGCTTTTGGGATTATGCAAACGATGAAGAAGCATTAACAGACGTTCTACGTTTATCAAAGGGTATGACATACAAAAATGCTATGGCCGGTTTAAAACTTGGCGGTGGTAAAGGCGTTATTATTGGTAACCCTAAAGATTTGAAATCAATTGATTTATTTAAAGCATATGGCAGAGCAGTAAATAATTTAGGTGGCCGTTACTACACGGCAGAAGACGTAAATATTACTACAGATGATATGGCTATTGTTAACCAAGAAACAAATTTTGTATCTGGACTTGAAGGAAAGAGTGGTAACCCTGGTCCTTTTACTGCACTAGGTACATTTTTAGGTATTAAAGCTGCAGTTAAATTTAAATTGGGTACTGATGACTTAACAGGTATTAAAGTTTCGGTTCAAGGCTTGGGGAGTGTTGGTTATTCACTATGTGAAAAACTTCATGCTGCTGGTGCAGAATTAATTGTTACTGATATAAACCAACAGATTTTAGATAAAGCAGCTACAGAGTTAAATGCCACCGTCGTAAGCCTTGATGATATATACAAGCAAGACGTAGATGTTTATGCTCCATGCGCATTAGGTGCTTCAATTAATGATGATAGCCTTGCACAAATTAAGGCGGTTATTATTGCAGGGTGTGCTAACAATCAATTAGCCGAAGCACGTCATGATGAAATACTATTAGAAAAAGGTATTCTATACGCACCTGATTACGTAATAAATGCAGGTGGTATTATCAATGTTGCACTAGAGATTTACCCTGAACCATACTGTGCAGAGCAGGCAACAGGTTTAGTTGAAAATATTTATCATACGTTGATGAGTGTATTCGAAGCGGCAAAAGAACAGAATTTACCTACCGGCCAAGTAGCAGATAAAATGGCAAGAGCGATTATAAATAATAGCGGAAAGTAGAATAGTCAGCGACAACGAGTAACTACCAAAAGCCGCAATATTGCGGTTTTTTTAGATCTAAATTTAATAGTTGTCTAAAAACAAAAAAATCGCTTTAAGCGACTTTTTTATCCATCAATCAAAAAGTCAGTTTTCGTAAAAACTGACTCAATAATAACGGATTAACTCGCAGGTAATGTTGGTACTAGAATACCGGCCATTTCTTGCATTACTCTTACAACTTGACAGCTGTAACCAAATTCATTGTCATACCATACGTAGAGTACCGCACGATCACCATCAACAATAGTGGCTTGAGAATCAACAACACCCGCATAACGAGAACCAACTAAATCTGTTGAAACAATTTCAGTTGAAGCAGTATAATCAACCTGATTTTGTAGCTTAGAATTTAACGAAATATTACGTAAATAATCGTTTAACGCTTCTTTATCCGTTGACTTCTTCAAGTTCAAATTCATGATAGCCATTGAAACGTTAGGCGTAGGAACTCGTATAGCGTTACCCGTTAACAAACCTTTCAATTCAGGTAATGCTTTAGCAACAGCTTTTGCAGCACCCGTTGTACTAATAACCATATTTAAAGGAGCACTACGACCGCGACGAGGCGCTGGGTGGTAGTTATCGATTAAGTTTTGATCATTAGTATAAGAATGCACAGTTTCAACATGACCATTCTTAATACCAAATTCATCGTTAATTGCTTTTAAAACTGGTGTAATTGCATTAGTCGTACAACTTGCAGCAGAAACAATTTTATCATCCGCTAAAATCATATCTTGGTTTACGCCATAAACGATGTTTTTAATATCACCTTTAGCTGGGGCTGTTAATAATACTTTAGCAACACCTTTTGATTGTAAATGTTGTCCTAGGCCTTCTTCGTCACTCCAGACACCCGTATTATCAACGACTAAAGCGTCATTAATACCATATTGTGTATAGTCGATATCGCTCGGACTTTTTGCATAAATTACTTGAATAAATGCGCCATTAGCTTTGATGACGCTATTTTCTTCATCTATGGTAATGCTGCCGTTAAAAGCACCATGTACAGAATCGCGACGTAATAAGCTCGCACGTTTTGCTAAATCACCTTTGCCACTTGGACGAATCACAACAGCACGTAGATTTAATGTTGAGCTAGGGCCTGCACGTTCAATTAATAAGCGCGCTAATAAACGGCCAATACGACCAAAACCATAAAGAACAACATCTTTAGGCTTTTGTTTGTCAGTATTTTTATTAATGGCAACTAATTCTTTTTCTAGGAACTGCACAATAGATAAACCGTTGGCTTCACCTTGGAACAAGTAACGGTAAGCTAATTTACCCACATCAATACGTGCTGGTGCTAAATCCATCTTGTTTAAAGCATCAATAAAAGGAAAGCTTTCACGTAAACGTAATTTACTCTCCTCATGTAAAGCAACAGATTTATGTGCTTTAATAATATCAATTGCAGAAGCATTAACTAATGGACGACCATAAATAGATACTTCTAGACCTTTGTTTCTGAAAAGTTGGCCTATAATAGGTTGCATATTTTCAGCAAATGTTTGGCGTTCTTGCCAGCTAGCTTGGTATTGTTCCTCAAGATGAGAAGTCATTGCGTAAACCTTTTTATTTCAGTCAATTGAACGATGAGTTATTATTAATATTAGCATTAACAACAATAATAACTAAATACGGCGCCATTGTAATCGAACATGAAAACTTTCGCCACTAGTTACACAGGATTTCCTTCTCAAATATGGTACATAAATGAAAAAAATATTAGAATGTTTTTTACTGCTTTTATTATTATCCGCCTGTGATAATAAGCCTAACTTCGTTGAACTTTGTGATAACAATACTGAAATTTGCAATGAGTTTGAACAAGACTCATGGTGTAAGCGTGAACGTATCAATGTCGGCTTTGCTAATTTAGAACAAAAATTAGCAACATCAGATATACATAAATATAATCAATTGATTGGGTATGAACATTATGCAAAATGTATGGATCATGCATCAAAAATTGAACATATCAAATTAAAAAACAAACAAATGATGCGTGTAAATAATTCGATTAAGGCTAAAAAACGTATTGCCGAGATATCTAAAGAAACCGAAAAATCAGATCACCCTCATCTCCTTTATTATCACTGGTCTAGATATATCAATGAGGAATCTTTAGCTAGGTTTATGGCTCAAGAAGGTACCAAATCCTTAGAAAATTCCCATTCACAATATAATTTAGCGACTTACTATACAAAGATTGATCCTAAAAAAACGTTAAGGTTACTTTATCGATCGCTAGAGTTATACCAAGAAGACAACACCATATATCCTGAAGTTTTCCAATCAATCTCAACAGTTTTTCTTGAGAAACATCAAGCTAAGCAGGTTTATATTTGGCTACGGATCTTACGTTTACACTCACCAGAAAATGAACAAGTAACTGAAAAATCTTTAGATAATTATGTCCTCGGATATAAGTTAAATAAAAAATTACTAGATAAGGTTGCTGTTATCACTTTAGATAAAATTGAAGGTGGAAAATTTAAATCACCTAAAGTTTAGTTGGGTAAATTAATGAAGCAATTCAATTGTTAATTATTTCACCGCATTTATCGTGTGAATATCACGAATTTGTACTGTAGAAAATTAATTGGTTGCCAACTTTCATCATTTATTGTCCGATAATAATAAAAAAGACTACCATAAAGACTCCCCTTATATATCAACGAATATTAAATAGACTAACGATTAAGGGGACTGTTCTGCAGTAGCTAAGCGACACAGTTGGTATGTCGCCGAAGATGATTATATTAGTAGGCGTTTTCAGAAATACATCAAGACTACGTTATTTTGTGTTGCCAAGTTCAATCATTTCACGCCCCGGCTGTGACCATTCAACATGAAACTTTTTCCCTTTTTCTTGGTCTAAACGCTCAAAGGTATGAGCGCCGAAAAAGTCACGTTGTCCTTGTAATAAGTTTGCCGGTAAAACAGCTGTTCGCATTGCATCGTAATAAGTTAACGACGAGCTGATTGCACTGGTTGAAATACCCATTAATGCTGTTTCTGCAACCGTTTTACGCCAATTCATTTGATGAGCATTTAATTGCTTAGCAAAAAAGTCATCTAACATTAAGTTATCTAGTTTTGCATTACGTTCAAAAGCTTCGGTGATCGACTGTAAAAAAGCAGCTCGAATAATACAACCTGCACGCCATATTTTTGCAATACTCGCAAAATCTAATTCCCAACCATGCTCTTTCTCTGCTAGTTTCATTAGCTGAAAACCTTGAGCATAAGCACAAATTTTGGCGCAATATATAGCATCATGCAAACGAGCAATAAATTCTGTTTTTTCTTGTGAATTTAACTCAATTACATCAGGACCATTAAGAATACCTGCGCTCTGTACTCTTAAGTCTTTAAATGAAGATATAGATCGTGCATATACCGCTTGAGCAATAGTCGGTGCCGGTGTACCTAATTCCAAACTGCTCATTGCAGTCCATAACCCTGTACCTTTTTGTCCCGCTTTGTCGAGAATCAAATCAACAAGTGGAATATTAGATTCTGTGACTTTATGACGGAGTACTTCAACAGAAATTTCCATTAAATAACTGTCTAACGGACCTTGATTCCACTGTTCAAATATATCTGCGATTTCGTCCGTAGATAAATTTAAACCTGCACGCAAGGTATGGTATGCCTCACAAATAATTTGCATATCAGCATACTCGATACCGTTATGCACCATTTTTACATAGTGCCCTGCTCCAGCTGGTCCGATATAAGCAGCACAAGGTTCACCTTTTTCAATCGTTTCTCCTGGCTTACTTCGTTCTAAAGGTTTACCCGTTTTTGGATCAACTTTGGCTGATATTGCTTCCCATATAGGTTTAATTCGGGTCCATGCATAAGGAGAACCACTCGGCATAAGTGCTGGTCCAAAACGAGCGCCAACTTCACCACCGGAAACAGCAGATGAAAACAAAATAAAATTGCTTTTATATTTCTTTTCTCGCGCTACGGTATCTACCCAAAGGCTGTTACCTGTATCTATAATAATGTCGTCAGGCTGTATACCAGCACCGATCAAACTTTCTGAAACTTGGTCAACCGGTGCGCCGGCAGGTACAGAAAGCACAATAAGATGCGGTGTTTTTAGACGTGATAATAATTCAGTATATGAAGAACAACCGTGAACACGTTGTTTATTTTCACCATTTTCTAATTTATCTTGGGCGATGACACCATTAACTTTTCCATTATCTAAATCAAAAGCGGCAATACTATAGCCATTATCGGCTAAATTCAGTACCAAATTTTTACCCATTACACCCAGGCCTATAAAGCCTATGTCACACAAATTATTGTCTTGTGTCATATTAGAAAATCCATAAAAAACTGAGAAATATAATAATAAGAATACTATCACGAACAAAACTATCAGCCTAGCAATAAAAGCCAAGATAATCCGTAATAAAACGACTGTTTTCAATCAAAACAGCCAGTAAAACAAAATTTTTGCTTGTAAAATTCTCAAAATGATGTAATTTTACTACATTATTATTATTTAGGGTTTTATCATGACAATTAAAGTTGGCATCAACGGTTTTGGCCGTATTGGTCGTTTTGTATTTAGAGCAGCAGCAGAAAGAAGTGACATTGAAATTGTCGGGATTAATGATTTAATTGACATTGATTACATGGCTTACATGCTTAAATATGATTCAACCCATGGCCATTTTAATGGCACTGTAGAAGTTGAAGGTGGGCAATTAATTGTTAACGGCAAAGTCATTCGAGTATCCGCGATTCGTAACCCTGAAGACTTAAAGTGGAACGAGATAGATGTTGACGTAGTTGTTGAGTCTACTGGATTGTTTTTAACTGACGAAACCGCTCGTAAACATATAACAGCTGGCGCTAAAAAAGTTGTGCTCTCTGCTCCATCTAAAGATGATACGCCTATGTTTGTTTGTGGTGTAAATATTAGTGATTACGCAGGTCAAGATATTGTATCTAATGCATCATGTACGACTAACTGCTTAGCACCGATTGCAAAGGTATTGAATGATAACTGGGGTATTCAAGAAGGCTTAATGACGACTGTTCATGCGACTACAGCAACGCAAAAAACAGTTGATAGTCCTTCAGCTAAAGACTGGCGCGGCGGTCGTGGCGCAGGGCAAAATATTATTCCCTCATCAACGGGTGCAGCGAAGGCTGTTGGTAAAGTTATTCCAGAATTAAATGGGAAGCTTACCGGTATGGCATTTCGAGTGCCTACACCTAATGTGTCAGTTGTTGATCTTACGGTTAATCTTAAGACTAGTGCCACTTATCAAGAAATTTGTGACGCAATGAAATCGGCTGCTCATGGTGCTTTAGAAGGTATTTTAGGTTACACCGAAGACCAAGTTGTTTCAAACGATTTTATTGGTGAAACGTGTACATCAGTTTTTGACGCAGGTGCAGGCATTGCACTAACTGACAAATTCGTTAAAATTGTTTCATGGTACGATAATGAAATTGGTTATTCAAACAAGGTTCTTGATTTAGTTGCTTATATCACTGCTTATGATAAGTAATTGCAATAAAATTTAGTATCAAATTTTTAAAAAGCCAAATGTTCTCATTTGGCTTTTTGCTTTCTATCTCTAAAATAACAGGCCATAGTTTAATCATTTTTGTTATCTTTCAATACCCATATCTTTGACGCCTTATTCCTTTAGTGAGGTATAAAATATCAATGACCTTATAAAAAAAAGTTACTGTATCGATTATTTGTTTATCCTCTGGAGGGAAAACTTTAAGATAAAAGTTAATGCTTGGAAAGATATTAACAATAATGTGTAAACGTGCGTTTCAGCAAATGAGCTCAATTAAACTCACTACTCTATTTAGTTTTAAAAATGACTTCGTTGCATTGCAACGTTACGAAGGTTTCCTTATTAAGCTTTTTTCTTATTACAGAAATTTTTAATTGGATCAGTAAGGTGGGGAGAGTCTTGTTTAAACGATGTATTGTGAAACGTTTAGCACTTTAAGATAGAGGTTTTACAAATATCGTTATAGCGAACTTTAGTGATGAAAACGCCTTTTTGAAGTAAAAAAAGGTAACACTTAATAAAAATACATTTTACTAAGTGTTACCTTATTATACTTTTCTTTAAAAATTAGACTATTTCAAATTAGCTAAAGCTTGTTTCGCTAATTCTGTAATTTTATCCCAATCTTTATTTTTTATAATTTCGTCAGTTACTAACCAAGAACCACCGCAACAAGCAACGTTTGATAACGCTAAATAGTCGTTCATGTTACTTAAGTTAATACCGCCTGTTGGGCAAAAACGGATGTCAGGAAATGGACCACCAATAGACTGAATTGCTTTAACACCGCCAGAAGCTTCTGCAGGAAAGAATTTTAAGTGATCATAACCATAATCAATACCGTCCATCATTTCTGAGATAGACGAAATACCTGGAATAAGAGCGATATTACCTTCATTGCCCGCTTTTAATAGGTCTTTGGTTAAACCAGGGCTGATGGCAAATTTAGCACCTGCATCTTGACAACGTTGTAACATCTCACGATTGGTTACTGTACCTGCGCCAATGCATGCTTCGGGTAATTCTTCAGCAATAATTTTGATCACATCAAGTGCCGCCGGAGTTCGTAAAGTAACTTCTAAAACTTTTATCCCCGCGGCCAGTAGAGCGCGAGCAATAGGTAATGCATCTTCAACATTTTTGATAACAAGAACAGGTACTATTGGCCCCATAGCGAAAATTTCTTTTGGCGATAATTGCCAAGATTTTGTTAAGCTCATTATTTATATTTGTCCTTTCATTGAAGATAATTGTTGACGAATATAGGCAGATGCACCTATCAAACCGGGTTGAGCTTCGGTGATCACATACGTCGGAATACTGTTAATAAAACTAGATAATCGGCCTTTCGCATCAAAGCGCTGCCTAAAATCACTTTTTTGTATAAAACTTATAAAGCGAGGAACAATGCCACCAGCAATATACACGCCGCCAAAACAACCTAATGTTAAGGCTAAATTACCCGCAAAACTGCCTAAGGTATTACAAAATTGAGTTAAAGATTTTTCACATAAAGCACATGAACCATCTATTGCTTTAGCCGAAATTTGTTCAGCCGTTAACTCGTTCTTAGGGTGGTTCTCAATCGATAAAAAAGCTTGATAAATTTGTTCTAACCCTTTACCACAAAGTAATTGCTCATATGAAATTCTATGTTGCTTAGCTTCAAGTAAATAACTTAATATTTTAATTTCATCTGAATCGATAGGAGCAAAATCTACATGCCCTCCTTCACCACCGAGACAGCACCATCCGTCTTTGGTTGGAATTAAATTGGCAACGCCTAAGCCTGTTCCAGGTCCACAGATAGAGATGGGTTTATCTGCAATAGCTTGTCCTTCACCAATCTGCACTTTTTGTGCATCGGTTAGTAAAGGTACCGCATGAGCGATCGCCGTATAATCATTGATTAAATATAACTGATTAATATTTAATTCATGCTTTAAAGCAGATTGATAAAATGTCCACGGCAAATTTGTCATGGTAATTTGGTCGGTCTCTACTGGACAGGCAATCGCTAAACAAGCGTTGATTTTTTTCCCTTCACAATCGTGAAACGCTAGATATTCTCGAATAACATCGGCTAAACTATTATACTTATCACATTGATAGGTTTTAATGTTATTCGTGATACCGTTGTCGTCAACAAGACCAAACCTGATATTAGTACCACCAATGTCAGCAACTAAATTGATAGCTGTTCTACTCATAAAGTTTTTCCGTCAATATCATTTTCATCAAATAATGAACAAGCACCTGTTTCAGCCGTACTTAGGTTACGACGCATAAAACCAAAAAGTTCGCGTCCCATACCTTGGTGATGACCATTTACTTGGAAAATAGCGTTATCACGTTTTGCCAGCTCTGCTTCATCAACCAATAACGTTAATTCGCCAGTTTCACCATCAACTAATATCATATCACCAGTTTCTACTTTAGCGATTAAACCGCCATCTAATGCTTCTGGGCATAAATGAATGGCCGCAGGTACTTTACCTGACGCACCAGACATACGGCCATCAGTTACCATAGCGACTTTAAAGCCTTTATCTTGTAAAACGCCAAGTGGAGGTGTTAATTTATGTAATTCAGGCATACCGCGAGCTTTAGGCCCTTGGAATCTAACTACAGCAACAAAGTCTTTCTCTAGCTCACCCGCATCGAATGCAGCTTGAAGTTCATGTTGATCTTCAAAAACGACTGCGGGTGCTTTGATAACAAAACTCCCTTCACGTAAGGAAGACGTTTTTATAACAGAAACACCTAAGTTACCTTTAAGAACGCGTAAACCACCAGTTGCTTTGAATGGTGTTTCAACTGTTGCAATAATCGTATCGTCGAGTGACTTTTCAACACAGTCAATCCACTTAAGTTCACCGCTTTCTAGTACTGGTTTTTTAGTGTATCGCGTTAAACCACGACCACATATAGTTTCTACATCTTCAAAAACTAAACCGCCTTCTATCAACTCTCTGAAAAGTAGTGCCATACCACCTGCATCTTGGAATTGGTTTATATCAGCTTCACCATTAGGGTATATACGCGTTAATAGTGGAACTGCTTCAGAAAGATCATTGAAGTCTTGGAAATTAATGATGATGCCCGCGGCTTTTGCAAACGCTATAATGTGCATAGTGAGGTTAGTTGACCCCCCGGTTGCAAGTAACGCAACAATAGCATTAACAATTGAGCGTTCATCAACCATTCGACCAATTGGCATATAGTTGCCAGACTGTTGTGTTAACCGAGTAGCTTGACGTGCAGCAGCTTTTGTTAGTTCTTCACGTAATTGCGTATTAGGCGCGATAAATGATGCGCCCGGCAAATGTAGCCCCATGACTTCAACAACTAGTTGATTGGAGTTAGCCGTACCAAAGAAAGTACAAGTTCCTGCAGAATGATAAGATGCTGATTCAGCTTCAAGTAATTCGGCTTCATCTGCCTCACCTTTAGCATATTGTTGACGTACACGCGCTTTTTCTTTGTTTGGTAAACCTGAAGGCATTGGTCCTGCAGGTATAAAAACTGTTGGTAAATGTCCAAATGTCATACTGGCAATTAATAAACCCGGTACAATTTTGTCACAAATACCGAGCATTAAGGCACCATCAAACATGTTATGAGATAAGCCAACCGCAGCAGACATCGCAATAACATCGCGGCTCATTAAACTTAAATCCATTCCTGGTTGACCTTGTGTAACACCGTCACACATAGCAGGTACACCAGCTGCAAATTGTGCAACACCACCAGCATCTCTCACTGCAGCTTTTATTATCGCAGGATAAGCTTCATAGGGCTGATGAGCAGACAACATATCATTGTAAGCTGAAACAATCGCGATGTCTGAGTGATGTATACCTCGTAACGAAGCCTTATCTTCTTTACCACAAGCAGCAAAACCATGGGCTAAATTACCACAAGACAAACCAGCGCGATGTACTGTTTGAGAACTTTCAGCTTCAATTTTAGCTAAGTATTTAGCTCTTGAGATTTTACTACGATCAATAATATTGTTCGTAATGTCTAAGATTTCTTTCTTCATTTTAATCGTCATACGTTACTCCGCCCAATACACTTGTGTATTGATATCTGGGTTTTGTAAAAATGCCCTTATTGGCATTTCTTTTTGATTGTTACTCGCAAGTGCTTTTTCTAAAACAGTCTTTTTGCCTTCACCACACACATGTAAAATAATATTTTTACTTTGTACTAAATGAGCAAAAGTAAAAGTGATGCGATCATTGGGTGCGGTTTGAGGAATTACTTTCATTAAGGCATCAGAATTATCAAGCGCAAGTGCCGTTAATATTTGTTCGCTACATGGAAAAATTGAAGCTGTGTGGCCGTCCTCTCCCATACCAAGAATAAGTATATCCAAAGGTAATAAACTTTTTTTAGCGTCAGTGTTTAATTGAGACAATGTTAGTGGATTACATTCACCTTCTTTTTTAAGGTGAAAAAACGTTGCTGCTGATGCCTTGTTTTTTAACAGGTTTTCATGTATTAAACGTGTGTTACTGGCGTCAGATTCAAAATCAACCCAACGCTCGTCCGCTAAAGTAACGGTAACGTTTTGCCAATCAATATCTTTATTAGATAATGCGGTAAAAAAACCTTTAGGTGTCGAACCACCAGAGACAGCAATGCTCGCTTTGCCTTTATGACTAATAGCGTTTGATAAGAGTTCAGCCACTTTCTGGGCTAAAGCATTATCTAAATCTTCTCGCTGAGCGAAATCGTTTAATTGATACATATTTACTTCCTGAAAATTTACATTAACTCTAAAATTAATTTATTCAACCCACTGGCGGTCATCACGTGCAATCATTGACAGTGAGGCTACTGGTCCCCAAGTTCCTGCAGGATAAGCCTTAGGTGCTTCATTACTTGTTTGCCATGCTTCAATAATACTATCAGCCCAAGTCCAAGCGGCTTCTACTTCATCACGACTTACGAATAACGACTGGTTACCATTAATAACTTCAAGCATTAAACGTTCATAGGCATCAACAACTCGCTGGTTTTCATAGGTTTCAGAAAAACTCAAATCAAGTTTATTTTCTTGAATATGCATTTGTGATGCTATGCCCGGAATTTTGTTCATCATTTGTAATTCAACGCCTTCATCAGGCTGCAAACGAATGGTTAATTTATTCGCGGGTAAATCAACATGGCTATCTTTAAAAATATTGTGTGCTTGTGGCTTAAATTGAACAACAATTTCACTGTGTTTAGCAGGCATGCGTTTACCCGTTCTGAGGTAGAAAGGTACGCCTGCCCATCGCCAGTTATCAATTTCAGCTTTTATCGCAACAAATGTTTCTGTATTACTTTTCTGATTCGCCCCCTCTTCATTCAGATAACCAGGAACAGGAAGCCCATCTAAATAGCCATCTGCGTATTGACCACGAACTGTTTTTTCTTTCACGTTCATACGGTTAATGGGCACAAGTGCTTTAACTACTTTTAATTTTTCAGCACGAATACTATCAGCGCTTAAATCCGCTGGTGGTTCCATTGCTAATAAAGATAAAATTTGCAATAAGTGATTCTGTATCATGTCACGCATTTGGCCGGCGTCATCATAAAAGCCCCACCGCCCTTCAATACCTACACTTTCAGCAACAGTGATCTGAATATGGTCAATACTATTACGATCCCAGTTATTGGTAAAAAGAGAATTAGCAAAACGCAGTACTAATAAATTAAGCACCGTTTCTTTACCTAAGTAGTGATCGATACGATAAATTTGATTTTCATTAAAATAACGAGAAACTTGATCGTTAATCACTTTAGAAGAAGCGAGACAATTGCCAATAGGTTTTTCCATCACAACACGGTCAGCTGTATTGATAAGTTCTGCTGATTTCAAACCATCTGTAATATCACCATAAATAGCAGGTGGTGTTGAAAAATAATAAACACGCGTTTCATGACCACCTGCTAATGTTATCGCCAAATTTTTGTATGAAGCCGTGTCTTTAAAATCTAATTGCTGGTAAAGCAAGCGAGCGGTAAAACGTGATAAAACGTCTTTATCTAAATCTTCTTTAACAAATTCAGTTAAGTTTTCAACAACAAAGGCGGTTAACTCTTCGGCGGTATGTTCTTGACGAGCAGCACAAACAATTCGACTTTCGGTATTTAATAAGCCTGCTTGATCTAATTGATATATAGCAGGTAATAATTTGCGACGAGACAAGTCACCGAGTGCACCAAAAATAACTATTTCACTGGCAGACTGAAGATCAGAATTTTTCATATAACATTATCTCTTATTAAGGTTTTCTCTATTGATACGTAATATAGCTAAAAATTACGATAACAATAAATACTTCACACATTGTAACTAAACTACATTTAAGCATAATTTAACGGGTATAAACACATCAGTAAAGAACTTTTTGTAATTAAATTACATTTTAGGTATTATAGGTAAATAAAGCGTCTGGGATATGATTTCACTAAAAAACTGCTGATGGTTACTTGTTTTAGTGTGTAACATGAATTAAATATTTGCTAAAAATTGCCAAAGTGTTTTATATTAGCTGTAATTATGAAATAAGTTTTCATTATTCTCGTCATTTAGACAGAAAATTAATTACAATTATAGTAAATAAGCAGGATTAACCTTCATGAATATATTAGAAAAGATCGCCAACGAGTTAGATACTTTCAGTAAATCTGAACGTAAGGTGGCAGAAGTAATATTATCTTCGCCCGGCACCGTTATTCATGCCAGTATCGCGGCGCTAGCTAAACAAGCAAATATCAGTGAGCCTACTGTAAATAGGTTCTGTCGTCGTTTAGATACTAAGGGTTACCCTGATTTCAAACTTCACTTGGCACAAAGTTTAGCCAACGGTACACCTTATGTTAACCGCCATGTTGATGAAAACGATACGGCAGATGAATACACAGATAAGATTTTTGAATCGACGATGGCAAGTCTTGAATTAGCCCGTAAAAGTTTAGATGCTAATGTGATCAACCGCGCCGTTGATGTGTTAACACAAGCAAATAAAATATCATTTTTTGGGTTAGGTGCTTCAGCCGTTGTCGCTCACGATGCATTAAATAAGTTTTTCCGCTTCAATGTGCCTGTCGTTTATTTTGATGACATATTAATGCAACGTATGAGTGCTATTAATAGCCGCCAAGGCGATGTAGTCGTTGTTATTTCGCATACTGGCCGAACAAAATCACTTGTAGAGGTTGCAAGTTTAGCAAAAGAGAACGATGCAATTGTTATAGGTATTACAACGGAAGGCTCACCCCTAGCAAAAGAATGTAATATCGTATTATCAGTTGATGTTGCAGAAGATACAGATTTATATATGCCAATGTCATCACGTATAGCTCAACTTGCACTAATTGATGTGCTCGCTACAGGTTTTACCTTAAGACGTGGTACGAAATTTAGAGATAATTTAAAGAAAGTAAAAGACAGTTTACGAAGCTCACGTTTTGAGCGTAAAGATTAGCCGTAATTATTGAATAGACGAACACTGGCTGTTCGTCGTCAATAATCACACAATAATAGAATAAGGATTAAGATGCCTAGAAGAACGAAAATTGTAGCGACCTTAGGGCCAGCCACTGATGACAAAGCCGTATTGAAAGAAGTATTAGCCGCTGGTGTAAATGTAGTTAGGTTAAACTTTTCTCATGGTATACCACAAGATCATATTGATCGTGCAAACAACGTTCGAGAAATTGCCAAAGAGCTAGGCGTATATGTTGGCATATTAGGTGACTTACAAGGTCCTAAAATTCGTGTTTCTACTTTCAAAAATGGTCCTATTAAACTCGCTATTGGTGATAAATTCGAACTTGATGCAGAATTAGCAAAAGGTGAAGGTTGCCAAGAAAAGGTAGGCATTGATTACAAAAAATTACCTCAGGATGTTATTCCTGGCGATATTCTTTTACTTGACGATGGTCGTGTACAATTAGAAGTTTTAAGTACAAAAGGACAGTCAGTTTTCACTCAAGTTACTGTAGGTGGCCCTTTATCAAATAATAAAGGCATTAACCGTCAAGGCGGTGGCTTAACTGCACCGGCATTGACCGCTAAAGATAAAGAAGATATTAAATTAGCAGCGAAAATTAACGTTGACTTTTTAGCCGTATCTTTTCCTCGTGATGCAGCAGATATGCGAGAAGCACGTTTATTAGCACAAGAAGCCGGTTGTGATGCTCGTTTAGTGTCTAAAATTGAGCGTGCAGAAGCAGTAAATGATGACAAAATTCTTGATGACATTATTTTAGCCTCTGACGTAGTTATGGTTGCTCGTGGTGATTTAGGTGTTGAAATTGGAGATGCTGCATTAGTCGGCAAACAAAAACATATAATCACTCGTAGCCGTCAGTTAAACCGTGTTGTAATTACAGCAACACAAATGATGGAAACCATGATTGAAAATCCAATGCCTACACGTGCTGAAGTTATGGATGTTGCAAACGCGGTACTTGATGGTACTGATGCTGTAATGCTCAGTGCTGAAACGGCTGCAGGTAAATACCCTGTAGAAACAGTAAAAGCGATGGCATCTGTATGTATCGGAGCTGAAGAACATCGCTCAGTGAATATTTCAAATCATCGTAATGAACTCACTTTTACAGAAATATCAGAAACAATTGCTATGTCTGCGATGTATGCTGCTAATCATTTAGAAGGCGTAAAAGCGATTATATCATTGACAGAATCTGGACACACAAGCAAAATCATGTCTCGTATAACCTCTGGATTACCAATTTATTCTTTATCTCGTCATCATAAAACATTAAATAAAACCGCTATTTACCGTGGTGTTTATCCTGTTGAGTTTGACTCAACCAACTTTTCAGACGAAGAGTTAACGAATGAAGTATTGAATCAAGTACTGAGTAAATCCGATTTACAAGTTGATGACAAAGTTATTTTTACGCATGGCGATATGATGGAAACCGTTGGCGCAACAAACACATTAAAAGTATTAACCGTCACTAAGAAACACCTAAGCTAACATCCACTTTTTTACTGAAAAAGGTAGCTATTTAGCTGCCTTTTTTTATATTTAGAACTAACGTAAAGTAAGCAATGACGGATGATAAAAATTTACGTAATATAACTATAACGCTATTACGTTCAATAGAATTATTATGAATATAAAAAAAATTGCCATTTTAACCAGTGGTGGAGATGCTCCAGGTATGAATGCAGCGATTCGTTCAGTTGTTCTTGCTGCGAATCACTACAAGTTAGAAACGCTTGGTTTTTATTCTGGTTATAACGGTTTAATTGACGACAACTCTACAAAACTTATCCCTGCGAGCGTTAACGGGATAATTCATAGAGGTGGTACTATTTTAAAAAGTGCCCGCTGCCCTGCTATGCTCACCGAACAAGGTTTAAAGGCAGCTGCAGCAACACTTATCAAAGAAAAAGTAGACGCATTAATTGTGATTGGTGGCGATGGGTCATTTAACGGTTTACTTGCTTTAGAGAAACATTGGTCAGGCCAATTAATTGGTATTCCTGGCACCATTGACAATGATATAGACGGCACGGACTTTACCATTGGTTTTTCTACTGCTGTAAATACTGGTATTGAAGCTATTGATAAAATACGAGATACCGCGGAAGCTTTTGAACGTATTTTTATTGTGGAGTTAATGGGAAGACATAGCGGGCATATCACTTTTAATGTAGGTATTGCTTGCGCAGCTGAGCAAATATTATCCTTCGAAAATTTTTCTGAAGTGGACGAACAAGAAAAGCTTGTACATTTAGCCAAAGAAATTACCCAAGCACAGGAAAATCGACATGCTAGTTATATTATCGTTATAGCTGAAAATCTTTGGCGAGGTGGAGCCACTGAACTAGCAAAACAACTAAAGCAAACGTCAAATATTGACTGTACCGCTTGTATCTTAGGTCATATTCAACGTGGTGGGTCTCCTGTTGCTAAAGATCGAATTTTAGCAACAAAAATGGGTGTATCTGCAGTTCAGGAATTAATAGCGGGAAATAATAATGTAATGATTGGAGAACGTAATAATCAATTAGTTAACGTTCCTCTTGCTATTGCTATACAACATAACGAAAAAGTCAGTGAGAGCCTAGTTTTAGCTCAAGAGAATATTCTGGCATTAACAGCCCAACATTAACCACGCAAAAAAATACCCATACCCAATAAAAGGAATAGTCATTTAAAATATAAATTGATTAATTTAAATATCTTATATATCCAGCTCTTTACACCATTTACATGCAGCAATAAACTCTCGTTGAATAACTGTGGCATCAAGTGAGTACATATCAATTATCTGATTTATATTTCCCCCATTACCCGTAATATATTTCGTTGTTAAATCAAGTAGTTCACCAAGTAAACCTGAATGATCAACCAGCGCGTTTTCAATGGGAGTAGCCAATGGCATAGTTTTAATAATTTCATTAATTGGCATACGTAAAATAACTTCAATAGCACTTAACAAACCGGTGATAAAAGCAAAGTCACTTATTTCTTTAAACGCACCTTCTTTAGCTAAAGCGGTCATTAACTTAGCTGTTATCAGCGCTTGCTTAGAGACCTCATCTGTCTTATCTGTTGTCAGTTTAGAGAGAGCAAGAATAGTAACAAATTGCTTTAACTTATCTTCACCTAAATAAGCGGCAGCTTGTTTTAATGATATAACTTCAACGCGTGTTGCCGTTGCAACGTTGTTAACCATTTTCAACAACCCTACCGTTAGATTGACATCATGACTAATAATAGTAGCGATCTTGTTGTAATCTAAAGGTGAATGGAATGTTTCACTAATAAGATTCAACATTTGAGTTTTTATAGGAGCAAGTGTTTGCCCTTCTACAACTTCAGGTTCATGATAAAAATAGCCTTGGTAATAGTTAAAACCGACTTCGGCTAACGCTTGAACTTGAAAGTTAGTTTCAACTTTTTCTGCTGCAAGTTTAATATTATGATCTTTTAAACGTTCAATAACTTTATGTAAACGTTTAGGGTTAATGACTTCAATGTCAACTTTGATGATTGAGATAAAGGGGAACAATACATCCCATTTATCATCAAGATCATATTCAGTCAGCGCAATTTTATAACCTTTACTGTGATAAAACTTAACAATTTTAAGTAACCGCTCTGTTGGGGATTTGTGACCAACAAGCTCGATAATGATAGCGCCATTATCGAACATTAGCGGATATTTATTAACTAAACATTTTTCAGTAAAATTAATAAAAGCAAGCTTTCCCATGCTTATTGAACGTATGTCACCTTGTAAGTGACTTTGAATGATCAATTTTGAGCTAGCTACATCGGGATCAATCTCAGGAAATTTATTATCAGGGCTATCTCTAAATAAAAGTTCGTAGCCAATAGTGACACGGTTTCTATCAAATATCGCTTGTCTTGCTATATAGGTGGTATACATATATTAAAAGCTAAAATTTTATTAAATATCATTAAAGTAAACATACCTTATTTTGCTATAATTTGGAAAGAAAATAAGTGCTAGAGCTCTATATATGTCTAAAAAAGCTAGCGGTATGCCGTTTCATACTTTACTAAAATAAACTCATCTAATTTTCATCCTATAAAATATATTGATAAACTATAGGTAATTACTAATAAATTTTTAACTTGTATTTATATTTTTTGATCAGTAAAAATTCAACTGCTGGTTAAACGCATTTGTAGTCAAATGAAAAATCATGATTAATATTACTGAAGGTATCTCTATACTGATGATTGATGGTATGAGTAACCACTCCAAAATATATAAAGAATTTAGCTACACTGTAGTTTAACTCATCTCAATCTGTAAAAACTAGTATAACATTATGTTGATATTCTTTATTCAGGGGAAGTATTGATGGATTTTCTAATTGGCTAATTATGTATTTTTGCGACATTTTATTGCCTTCACTACAATTTTACGACCACCTAGTTCGTTTGAAGAGAAGTATGACAAATGTTTCAGTAGCTGCTCTTTATGAATCACAAGATTGATAACCTCTACTTCAAAAAAATAATGGCAGGAGTTGACAATTATGTAGGAAAAGAAATTCAACACTAATAATTTATTAATGTGATTTCTCCAGCTCTTTTAAGAAATCTAATTTTGCTATATATCTGATGTCAATACTGTTGACTATATTATAGGAAATAGCCTTAGAAATTGCGCTTTGGGCTTTTTTATTTTCATTCAAAGCGTAGTAAACTTTTGTTAGTCCAAAATAAAATTCATGCACACGGTTATTCAGTTTTATTGCCTTACGATAATAAATTAACGCTTGTTCATAATTAGCTTCATAAAAGGCTTCATCGGCAAGTAGTGCAAAATAATATGGATTTTTATCTCGCTCTCCTTTCAATATTTTTCGTATCGTTGTTAACTCTATTCTACTTATTTTATCGTCAAGTAATAATGATAAATTAGACATTGCCGTATAGTTTTCCGGGTTAACCTTTATAGCATGACGATAACTTTTTTTAGCTAAGTCGACATATCCATTCACTCTGTACAATATACCTAAGTTCCCCCAGGCTGGGCTAAAGCTTGGTGCGGTTCTTGTAGCAGCTTTTAAGTAAGCGTAGGCTTTAATATTTTGCTTATTGACCAATGCTTGCGCACCTTTATTACTGTAAAACATTGATAGTACTTCAGACTTACTGATAATAGCTTTAGGAAATGATTTTTTATTAACGAAAGGATCAAAATCAATAGTCAATATTTTACTGCCAAAAACGACTTGTGCATATGGGATTTTAGATTTGGTAATAACCAAGTTAACATGCGTAGTAAGCATATTATATGAGCCGTTTCTTACCCAATACTCAGGGATTTTTACATTTTGAAAATCAACATCTAAATTAGCTTCTTTGGCTAATGCATAAGCTAAAATAGTCAACGACAAACAGTTTGCCTGTTGGCTATGGTATGCCTCAATAGCACTAATGTTAGCCGTACTGTTATATGCTAATGCAACCTTGGTTTGGTCAAATATCTGCTTGAGTAACCTCATTGAACGCTTTTGTATATCAGGCTCTGTCATTAACTTTTCTTTCACCATTAAACGCATTTGATCATCTAATGCAAAAATGTTTTCCTGTGTTTCTATTTTTACAGATTGGTAATTAGGAAAAAGTTCATCCACATATATACTTTCATCAACTATAATTTTTTTATAACTGAAATTATTAGTGCTTTGACATGCTGATAATGACAACGAAAATACAAAAAAAAACCTAACTTATAGAGATTACATGTAAAAACATCCATAAAATCCTCCAAAAAGTGAATGACCTTCACGTGTACATAAAACATACAGCTACTTTAAAGATATACTAATAATGTCGTATTTGTTATTTAATTTGAGGATATTAATAAATAATTAAATTTTTAATTTGATAATAAGATAGAACATTAAGTTTTGCTTTTATTAAAGCGTAAATGGGGCTTTTATCAAAGCGATTGACAATGGGATGTCTTGATAATGATTCGCGCGAAGGCTATGGATAAACTTTAATGTTTTAAAGGCATCAAACCAAACAACTAGCTGTTTATTGAATTGCTTTTCACTATTATTCTTTTGCTTTTCAACAAAAATTTCAAAGCCAATTTCAGTGAGAGATTGGTGAACATTAATTGGCAATTGTTGAAGCCATAATGTTAAGTCTGATCGGTAGTGCCATAGAGCCGAAAAGGAAGATAATGTTGATTTTAAGAGTGTAAATAATTCAGGATGATAATAACAGTAATCTTGTTTACTCTGCTGTAAATCAAGTATTTTTTGTACCGCTGGCCCAGTACCAAAAGGTACTCTCTGAGACGTTCTCGCTTCAAGCGTTATCATAACATCTTCAATAAACTCAACATTACCTAACTTGGCTAATTTATTTAATAGATAAAAGTCTTCTCCCGCGCTTCTCTTTGGAAAACCACGAGCTTGAACATAAACTTCAGCTTTAAACGCTAAAATACTTCCAATTGTAAAAAAAGCATAAGGAGAATTAGCATAATGTAAGCCCGCAACATAATAACGTAATGCTGTCTCATAAAGAAAATTTGCTTTATGAATACTCTCGTCATCACTGCAGTGCGTAAAGTTAAAACAGCAAGCGACACTTTCTTTATCACGTGTGAGTAAGGTACTAAAATAATCGTCAGGTAAATGTGCATCTGCATCACTGGAGCAAATCCATTGCTGTTTTACCCTGTTGATTGAAATTAAATACGCACTGAGATCTGTGCCTATTTTACGTGCAAGCCCTACTCCTTTTTCGTTATCTATAGCTTGAGTAAATCGGTCAACCACTAATAACCATGCTTGGCTATCTTCTACCTTAACTAACGATAAGTTTTCATGCTGCCAATATAGACTACCGCAAGATATCGAATACTGGTGTAATAATTCTTGCTGATTAGGGGGCTGTGTAGCTATGCTATCAAAATGCTCAACGACAGTATCTCTTACTGGCTCAATTAAAAGTGGGGATTTACATTCAACAATAGGCTCGTTAATAACAACGACCATAAGTACAGGTTTATTTGAAAGTGTTGAGACTATGAAGCGCTCGATAAAAGCGCTTTTTTCTTGATAGGCAGGAATAACTAATACATTTTCCACGAAAAATTCATCTGGTAAAAACGATTCGTATTGTATTAATACGTCGACTTCACTTTCAGCATAATGATTAAAGTATTGGTTAAATGCTTTTGACATAACGTTTAGTGTTTAAGTAATTATTTAAGACAGTATCATTAATGCAAAGCAGCTCTAAAAGGGAGTTTTGCACAAATTTCAGCTTCTAACGTTAATACTTCTTCTAAACGTGCATCAACTTCCGCTTTATCAAAATATTCGTAGGCAAGTTCAATAAATAAATTTTTATGCTTTTCTTCAGATTTTGCAATTGCATCATACAACACTTTATCTTTACCTTCTGGAAGTGCTTCTGCAATAAGAGAAAATCGTTCATAACCTCTGGCTTCAATAACACCTGCGACAATTAATCTGTCCATAAAAAACACTTCTGTACCATTACGAAATGCTTTACGAATTTGGGTGATATAGGGGTCTTTACTGTCTGCGCCAAGCTGAATTCCGCGCGCATTAATTAATTTTAAGACTTGTTTAAAATGAATAAGCTCTTCAATAGCTAAATCAGCCATCGCTTTAACCATGTTTTTTCTATCGGGGTAATGTGAGATCATTGACATTGCCATACCAGACGCTTTTTTTTCCGCTGTCGCATGGTCAAGTAAAAAGGCATTAAAATCAGCAAGTGCAACTTGTGCCCATTCTTTTGGAGTATGGTATTTAAGTTCAAACATAAAAATACTTATTATTTATTGGAGGAGGGAAATTTCCCGCTATTTTATAGGAAAATAGCGGGCGAACAAACATAAATCTTAACTTGTTTGTGAGACTAATTTTATAAACGACCTTGCCTATAGTGTTTAAATCGTAAACTCGCTAAAACGAGAAGCAATAACCAGTACATGCTGCCACTACTAGATTGTTCTGGATCTGTTTCTTTTGCAACTTCAGAATTAGGCACTAAAGCAATGCCACCGGGATCGTCAATAATACCATTCACAAGTCCATCCGCGTCATTTGCACCACCGTCTTCAATAAACAAACGTACACATTGATGTCCTTTAGTTAAACCCGCTTGATACAATTCACTCTGTGGTGCTGGACATACATCGTTATCTGCCTCACTAGAGGCTAAGCTGTTATTACTGTTTTCAACAAAATTCTGCCAACCATTATCAGCACTAAACTTACGGTAGAGTGAATATTCTGGAATACCATCATTTAATGGAATAACAACATAAACTGATGAACCAAAAGGGCTAATATTATGAATTTCAAAATCAAAATAATCACTTCGATGATCATAATCATCCGTTGTAACTAAACCGGTCGCATCCATTTCTGTTTGCGTCATTTGCACACCATCTGAAAACTGTTGTAAAGCATATTTACCTAAACGTAGTTTCAGGCCTGGCTCAGTTTCCATTAACTTAGTTTGACCGGCATTTACATGTAAAGGCTGTAAATAAGCGATATCGTTGTTATCAAGAAATGCAGGTACGCCATCGTTATCATCATCAGCATAACCTTCAACATTATCGGCAATGCCATCACTATCCGTATCACTGCCATCAAGTCGTGCAAGCTTGTCATTAACCGGGATGCTCAGTCGATGTGTATGTGATAATTCTCCGGTTCCATTATCTGTAACACTCACTTCTACTGTAATTAAACTTTGAATTTCATCCGGTAAATTAAAGCTGTCTGGTGTTAAATAAATGACTCGTTGATTTGCGCTTATTTCTGCGTTGATGTAATCAGGTAATACCCAATTAATGATATGTAAATCGTCCGGGTTACCATCTATCACTTGTAATTCAATCGTCACTTCACCCTGATCTTTACTGATACTAGACACTGCAATATTTTGCTGTGTCATACGCAGTTCTGTTGTCGGCACTATATTGCTTTCAGTAATAACAATAGTATGCGAATTCTGCACACCTGTATTTATTTCACTGCCAAAGCTGATAATAATTTCTTCATCATTTTCAGCTTGAAAGTCTGTATTAATAAATAGTTCAATAAAACCTGATGTTCCTTCATCAATCACAATTTTATTATCTGCTAATTGATAATCAAGAGGATCTGCATTACCAGAAATAGCAAAAGGTAATTCAAAGGGATAATAAGGAGCTTCGCCTGACAAAACAACCTCAACCCTAGCGGTAATACCTTCACCTAATTTTTGTGTGGCACTAAAATTCACTAATGGATAAACATTAAGTACTTGCTGAATTGTCGACACATTGCCTGCTTCATCAATGGCTCTCCAAATAATATCGTATAAACCGGAGGTAATAAATTTTTCCCCCTGTTCAAAACCAACAGGCGTTAATGCACAACAATTTACCCCATCACGTCCGTCTTCAACAGATACTGCTGTTAGCTCAACTAATTGTTCCCTAGTTAGTGCAGTAAAGGTATGGTCAGCGTTAAGATGAACCGCTTGAGGCACTGTAATTACCGGCGCATAATCATCAATTAATGGATTAGTATTATTCAGTTCTTCATCGACGTTTACTGTGCCATCAGAATCTGTATCAAGTAATGCGTCAGTCGGATTAAAAGGATCAAATTCATACAGAAGCTCAAATACATCACTCATACCGTCATTGTCATCATCCGGATCTGCATTGTTGCCCAATCCATCCTCATCAAAATCAAGTGATTCTGTAGCATCTAGTGGGAGCGCGTCAATATAATCAAGGACACCGTCATTATCGTCGTCAATATCGTTTACATTACCAATACCATCGTTGTCTGTATCCACACTCTCGATAAAATCAAAAGGAAAAGCATCATCGATATCAAGCACACCGTCATTATCATCATCACCGTCCGCATTGTCACCTACTCCATCATTATCGAAGTCTTTAGATTCATAAGGGTTAAGCGGAAACGAATCAACGTTGTCTAGAAAACCGTCATCGTCATCGTCAGTATCAAGAACATCACCCATGCCATCGCCATCTGTATCAATTGTTTCTCCTGGATCTAAAGGGAAGTCGTCATCAATATCAATGATGTTGTCGTTATCATCATCTGCATCCGCGTTATCACCAATTCCGTCTCCATCTGAATCTATCCATTCATTCTCATCCAGTGGATATAAGTCATTACTGTCCAAATAGGTATCATTATCATCATCCGTATCAGCGTTATTTCCTGTACCATCATTATCAGTATCTAGTTGCTCAGAGAAATCTAATGGAAAGTCATCAATGATATCGACAAAACCGTCATTGTCATCATCACTGTCATTATTATTACCAACAAGATCGCCATCTGTATCAATAGTCTCAGAACTATCTAACGGAAAGGCATCCAATGAATCAATAATGCCATCGTTATCATCGTCTGTATCAGTATTGTTGCCCATTAGATCCCCATCAGTATCTACATACTCATTTACATCTAATGGAAAAGTATCTGAACCATCAACAAAACCGTCATTATCATCATCAGCATCAGTTTCATTACCGACTCCATCGCCATCGGTATCAATACTTTCAGCAGAATTTAATGGAAATAAATCTATATTATCGGCTACGCCATCGCCATCATCGTCAGTATCATAAATATTAGCAATACCATCATTATCGGTATCTGTTGTTGCTGTAGGATCTTTCGGTTCAGCATCTACTGCATTTGCAACACCATCACCATCAATATCTGGATCACTATTATCACCAATAAAATCTCCGTCGGTATCTTCCCATTCAGATGAATCAAATGGAAAAAGGTCACTCGTATCAGGAACACCGTCTCCAACACCTGTAACATCGTGCGTGTCGTCATCGAGATCTGTATTATCAGCAATACCATCTCCATCTGTATCGGTGGTTTCTAGTGGTAAAATCGAGTTTTCAACCGTTTCGTTTATATCTAACAACCCATCATTATCATCATCAGTGTCAGTGTTATTACCGACTCCATCACCATCTGTATCTATTGATTCACCTGAATCTAAGGGAAAATTATCTACATCATCAGCGGTGCCATCACCGTCATCATCTGTGTCTGAATTGTTACCAACTCCATCACCATCTGTATCGATGAATTCAGTCGCATCAAAGGGAAAAACATCATCTAAACCATCAATGATACCGTTACCATTTATATCATCTAAAACACCGTCGTTATCGTCATCTGAATCTGAGTTGTTACCAACGCCGTCACTGTCAGTATCTATCGCTTCTGTTGCATCAAGTGGAAAAGGGTCGCTACTGTCTAAAACGCTATCACCATCGTCATCGGTATCAGCATTATTACCTATACTATCACCGTCTGTATCTATGTGTTCGGTAGAATCCAGAGGATAGGCATCATTCACATTTAAGTGGCCGTCGCCATCAATATCTGTATCTCCGTTATCGCCAATACCATCATTATCAGTATCTAGCCATTCACTGGCATCTAAAGGAAAGTCATCGCTATCATCAGGGATACCATCTCCCAAACCCGTTCCGTCATGCGTGTCATCATCAGTATCGGTATTGTCTCCTATCCCATCACCATCGGTATCAAACCATTCAGTAGGATCCTTTTGAAAGATATCAATACTATTAGCGTAACCATCTCCATCACTGTCATTATCAGCATTATCACCTAGGCCATCTCGATCTGTATCGAACTGCTCTGTGTTATCAAGCGGGAAAGCATCATCAACATCTAAAATTGTGTCCCCATCATCATCGGTATCAGTGTTATTACCTATACCGTCTAAATCTGTATCAAGCTGCTCAGTGTTATCAAGTGGGAAAGCATCATATAGATCAATAACGCCGTCACCATCATCATCGGTATCAGCATTGTTACCGATAGTATCGCTGTCAGTATCATCCGATTCTGCAGGATTAAGCGGATAAACATCAACGACATCAACAACACCGTCAGCGTCATCATCAAGATCCACGTTATTACAAAGGGTATCTCCGTCGGTGTTTAACCATTCGAATGAGTTTTCAATAGCAGGATCATAAAAGTCAATAACCGCATCACCATCAAGATTATTGTCAGAAACATCAGGTACACCGTCGCCATCATCATCAAGGTCTTCATTATTACCAACCCCATTCAAATCAGTGTCATACCATTCTGTAGGATCGGTAGGAAATAAGTCATAAGCACCGTCAATAACTACGTTGTCGTCATAACCGTCGCCATCGGCATCAAGAAGTGGGGTTGGAATAATACATTGTGTCACTGCTGCATATGCAGTTGGGTTGACCATAATCACGGACAGCAAGAAAAGAGCGATTGAACAATTTTTTAATGGCATAAATATTCCCACCAATATCAATATATTTATAACTTGCCAGTGCAAGCCATTACTTCATGAAAGTAATAAAGCCCAGCCAAATTAACGACAAGCATGATTAATTACATATTTAAATATTAAAAACATTCTAGTAAAGCCTGTAAATCAGCTTTAAATAAATGATTACTCGGTTAGCGATCTAAACCATGACCAAAGCGATAACTGATCCCAACATAAGCGGATGTAATAGCGCCGAATTCTGAGAAGTTTGGCTGATATTTTACGCCAATGTTAACAAATGTATTTCGATTCAATTTATAATATGCACCGACACCGATCACCGGACTGATGTCACTTTCTTCTGAAAAATATCGCACTTCTTCTTCTAAACCTGGGGTTTCTGGCCAAGTAAATTTATTTTCAGTAAGCGCTATTGAAGCACCTACTTTGTATTCAATAGTAAGATTTTTAAAAAATGAATTATAGCTTTGTATTTTATGACGGTAGCTTATAAGCGCATCAATCGTAGCAATTTGGAAAAACAACTCATCATTGTTCCACTCTACTTTTACTTTATCTAAACTACTATAGCCAGCAGTCCAATATATATTTCCACCTTTAGTAAAGCTATCAGCTAATGCAAAGCTATAACCTGTCGATTTAGCCTCATCACCTTTGTGATAATTACCCGATATTTCTAAGGCAGTAGCACTATTAGAAAATAAACTTGTGGCAATAATAAGGGCACTTACGGCAAAAAAATTCCGCAGTCCATCTAAATGATTATCGGTCATATTTTTTTGCGCATTGATTTTGTGCAACGATAATTTTTGTTGCTCATTGTTATCTATATTATTTTCCACAATTGATACCACCATCAAAAATTTGACTGTTTACAACATTTACTTACAATGCGTAATCGATTCTATAAATATGCAATTTTCAAACCATAAAATTTAAAAGAAAAGATAAAGAAATATATGCTACTGTTATTAATTAGTAATAGCTATTTGAGCGATAAGTTGTCTATGTTTAGAGTCATTAATAATATGATTGATCGCTGCTTTTTTACTATAACATTTATTTTAGGTGTGCAGTTACCTGCCTTTATTATTCAATATAAACATCGCGTTTCTGGACACTTAACTGAAGCAGAATCACATTTAGTTCAATTTCAAACTATCGCAGATCAACACTATCAGGGCGATCTATCAGCCATGATAATAAAATATCAAACTAATTCAGAGCCTTCAATTGTTAATACCGCCGAGCTTATTAATCAATTAATATCAAGAGTCGATTATTTACAGACACAACTTAACGCCGTAATGAACAACGTATACACCGAACAAGTTGTTAACTTTATTCTTCACGCTGATAGAACAATTGTCAGAGATACACTCATTGATTTTTCACTTACAATCCCACTAGAATTAAATGCGATCGGAACTGGGGCTATAATCGCAATGATGAGTTTATTAATAAAGGAGATATCTAGCTATTTATTTAAATTATTAAGCAAAAAACTATGGCCCGACCTCCATTCAAATAAATGATAATATGACCCATTACTTAAAATAAGCCAATAAAAAAGGTTGCCGTAGCAACCTCCAATAAGCATGCAATCAGTATAATTAAATGCTGATAAAACAATGATATAAATTTATATTAATCAGCCGTTACCGTTTTCAACGCGACTTTTTAATTTTTGTCCTGGACGGAAAGTAACAACTTTACGGGCAGAAATTGGAATATCTTCACCTGTTTTAGGGTTACGGCCTGGACGTTCGCTTTTTACACGAAGATCGAAGTTACCAAAACCAGAAAGCTTTACTTGTTCGCCACTTTCCAAAGTTTCGCGTATTTCTTCAAAAAACACTTCGACCATATCCTTTGCGTCGCGTTTGCTCAGCCCAACTTTCTCAAATAAATGTTCTGCTACTTCTGCTTTCGTAAGCGCCATTAACTAATTCCTCAGTGATGCATTTAGCTCAGTTTCTAATGTGTCTACGACACGTTCAACGACTTCATTAATATCTTTTTCTTCAAGGGTTTTATCACAATCCTGTAAAGTCATCGCTATCGCTAAGCTCTTAAACCCTTCATCGATACCATTTCCTCGGTATACATCAAACAAGTTTAGATCAACTAAATAATTTCCGCCAACCTTTTCAATAAGTTGTAAGACATTTTTTGCATTTATTTTCTCTTCTACTATCACTGCTATGTCACGTCTATTCGCCGGAAAGCGAGATATATCACCAGCTTCAGGGATCCGTTGTGTTGAAATTTCAGTCAATAATAGTTCAAAAATAAATGTTCGACCATTTAACCCTAATTTTCTTTCTAATTCAGGATGTAAGGTACCAACATGCCCAACTAACACGCCATTTTTATGAATCGCGGCTGTTTGTCCTGGATGAAGCGCTGCTATTTCGTCTTTTGAAAATTCATATGACGATGTATCTGAAGTTAAGCCTAGTAAGGCTTCAACGTCTGATTTAATGTCGAAAAAATCAGTTGCTGCCTTTTCCATATCCCAATGTTCTTCGTTGCGCTGTCCCGTAACGACACCAGCAAACATTTGTTCTTGACGCACGCCATTTTCTGCCGCTTCATCAGGAACAAAACGTAAACCTGTTTCAAATAAACGAATGCGAGATTGTTGACGATTCTGATTATAAATAACCGATTGCAATAAACCTGTCCACATACTTAAACGCATTACCGACATCTCTGAAGAAATGGGATGTGGTAAGGTCATCACTGCTTGCTCAGGATGAATTATTGCTTGTACTTTTGGGTCAACAAAACTATAGGTTATCGCTTCTTGATATCCACGGTTAACCATTACATTACGTAAACGTTTTAACGGAATGAGTTTTTCTTTTTGTTCACGCATCGCCAATGTGGCTTTTGGTGAAATATTCGGAATATTGTTATAGCCAAAGATCCTTGCAACTTCTTCAATTAAATCCACTTCAACTTTAATATCAAATCGATATGCCGGTACTACCACCGTCCAGATTCTTTCTGATACAGAATTTTCAAACGAAACATCAAAACCTAGACGTGATAAAATTTCATTAACGATATCATCATTAATATGATGACCAATACGTCCATCAAGTTTTTCTCTACGTAACGTTATCGTTTTTTCTTTTGGTAAGTCATCAGAGCTGAATGCTTCTACGATAGGACCTGCTTCACCGCCCACAATCTCAAGTAACAAGGTCGTAGCTCGTTCCATAGCATTACGCTGCAATTCTGGATCTATACCGCGTTCATAACGATGTGATGAATCAGTGTGTAAGCCGTATTGGCGCGCTTTTCCTAAAATAGCTAACGGTGCGAAAAAGGCACTTTCTAAGAAAATATCTGTTGATTTTTCTTCTTCATCCGATTTAACACCTGACTCTTTTCCGCCAAAGATGCCCGCCATTGCTAAAGCTTTTGTTTCATCAGCAATCACTAGCGTTTCTGTTGAAAGCGTCACTTCATTACCATCAAGCAATACTAATTTTTCACCTGATGTTGCATAGCGAACGTTAATGTTGCCGTCTAATTTTGACAAATCAAACGCATGCATTGGGTGTCCTTGTTCAAGTAACACGTAGTTGGTTACATCAACAACAGGGTCAATTGAACGCGTACCACAACGACGTAGCTTCTCTACCATCCATAACGGTGATTTTGCCGTTATGTCTATATTTTTAATAATTCGACCTAAATAACGAGGACAAGCTTTAGGTGCTGATAAAGTAATTTCACGAACATCATCTATTGTAGGTACAACATTAACAATTTCTGGTTCGGTAATGTTTACATTATTTAAAACGCCTACTTCACGTGCTAAACCTTTAAGGCCTAAACAATCACCTCGGTTTGCCGTTAAATCAACATCTATAGTCACGTCGTTTAAGTCTAAGTATTCACGTACGCACGAGCCTATTGGTGCGTCTTGTGCAAGTTCCATTATTCCTTCAGAACTATCAGACAAACCAATTTCTGACTCACTACACAACATACCATGTGAAGGTACGCCACGTAATTTAGCTTTTTTAATTTTAAAGTCACCAGGTAAAACTGCACCAACGGTTGCTACAGCTACTTTAAGTCCTAAGCGACAATTTTTAGCGCCACAAACGATGTCGACTAATTCGCCATCGTTAAATTCGCTTCCTAAATTTATTTTTGTTACTTGTAATTTATCAGCATCTGGATGTGGTCCACATTCAACAACTTCTCCAATTAATACACCAGTAAATTCACCTGCGACAGGTTCTACAGCATCAACTTCTAAACCAGCCATAGTAATTTGATGAGATAACTCATCAGAAGATATAGCAGGATTAACCCACTCACGTAACCACGATTCACTAAATTTCATTGTTGGCTTTCCTACTTGAACTGTTTTAAGAAGCGAAGATCATTTTCGAAGAATGAACGTAAGTCATTTACACCGTAGCGCAACATTGTTAAACGTTCAACGCCCATACCAAAAGCAAAACCGGTATAAACTTCAGGATCAATGCCTACTGATTTTAAAACGTTAGGATGCACCATGCCACAACCTAAAACTTCTAACCACTTCCCATTTTTACCCATAATATCTACTTCTGCAGAAGGTTCTGTAAATGGGAAATATGAAGGACGAAAACGGATTTCAACTTCTTCTTCAAAAAAGTGATGCAAGAAGTCGTGTAAAATACCTTTAAGATGAGTAAAGCTTACATCTTTGTCGACCATCAAACCTTCAACTTGGTGGAACATTGGTGTATGCGTTTGATCGTAATCATTACGATAAACCTTTCCCGGAGAGATAATACGCAATGGTGGTTGTTCTTTTTCCATGGTGCGAATTTGTACACCCGACGTTTGCGTACGTAATACCAACTTGGGATTAAAGTAAAAAGTATCATGATCTTGACGTGCAGGATGATGCTCTGGAATATTCAATGCATCAAAATTATGAAAGTCATCTTCAACTTCAGGGCCTTCTTTTACTTCAAAACCTAAGTCGCCAAAAAAGCTTTCTATACGTTCAATAGTCCGTGTAACTGGGTGAAGTCCCCCTAAATCATTACTACGACCTGGTAAAGTAACATCAATAGATTCAGCCGCTAACTGCTCAGCAATAACTTCTGCGCGCAGCAATTCACCACGTTCAGTCAATAATTTTTGTACTTGCTGTTTAGCAATATTGATCACTTGCCCTGCTTTAGGCTTTTCTTCTTTAGGTAATTTACTTAAACCTTTCATTTGCTCAGTGAACAAACCTTTCTTACCTAAAAAATTAACGCGAACTTGATCAAGTTCTACTGGATCTGTTGCTGCAGAAATAGCTTGTTCTGCTTGCAATATAATATCGTCTAAATTCATGAGTTCCTCTAAAGCGGCTCTAAACCTTTCATTTAATTTGAAGGTTTTGGCTAGACTGATGGTATTAATATAATAGTGGGTGATTTTACACAAAAATCAATTGATTATGTAGTGAAAAAAGTCGCTTTTATTGAAAAAATAACGCTTATGTAAATAACATAACAAAAAGGCTTTTATTTCAATAAAAGCCTTTTCAATTTTTTATATAAATATTACTTACTTTAATTACAAATTATAGCCTGACTCATCGTGTTCTATTAAATCAAGACCTGTAATTTCTTGTTCTTTATCAACCCTTAAGCCATCTGTCATAACGGCAACAAGCTTGAATAAGAGGTACGACATAATAGCGGTATAGATAATAACTGAACCTATTCCTACTAATTGAACACTCACTTGACCTATCATAGTAGTGATCCCTTCTGCGTAACCATAACCGCTAAAAGCGCCTAGCTCTGTTGATGATAAAACACCCGCAAGCAAAGTCCCTAAAATCCCACCAACGCCGTGTACAGGAAATACATCTAAACAATCATCAATTTTTAATTTTTGCTTAATGTACACCGTCGAGTAAAAACAAATAAATCCAGCAGAAACGCCAATAATTAACGCACCACCCGGTCCAACAAAACCTGATGCTGGAGTAATAGTACCTAAGCCAGCAACCATACCGGTAACTGCACCTAATACACTCGCTTTACCAAATTTTTTCCATTCAATAGCAGCCCAAGTTAAGGCTCCTGCTGATGCGGATAAATGAGTTACTAACATTGCCATAGCTGCATCACCATTAGCCGCTAATGCACTACCACCATTAAAACCGAACCATCCAACCCAAAGCAAACCTGCACCAGTAACAGTCATGGTTAAATTATGTGGCAACATAGGGGTTCTAGGGAAACCATATCGAGGACCTAATACAACAGCAGCGACTAATGCAGCAACACCACAGGTAATGTGAACAACAATGCCTCCTGCAAAATCATAAATGCCCATTTGACCTAACCAACCACCGCCCCATACCCAATGAGTAACGGGTGAATATACGACTAATAACCATAAACCACTAAATATTAATACGGCAGAAAACTTCATTCTCTCTGCATATGCACCAATAATAAGGGCGGGAGTAATCACAGCAAACGTCATCTGAAATAGAGCAAACAAACTTTCAGGAATATCACCGACAAGTGTTTCTTTAGTTATACCGACCATCAGCACTTTACTAAAATCGCCAATCCAGGCGTTACCTTCACCAAACGCTAAGCTATAACCGACAACAAACCAAAGGATTGAAGAAAGAGCAGCAATAGAGAAACACTGCATGAGAATAGATAGAATATTCTTACGTCTAACTAAACCACCATAAAATAAAGCTAAGCCAGGTAAAGTCATCATTAAAACTAAAGCAGTTGACGTGAGGATCCATGCAGTATTAGCACCATTTAAAACTTCAGTGCTTGCGAAACTAGGAAAGGCTACACCGGTAAATAAAACAAAAATCATCAATAATTTTTTCATCACGATTCTCGACTGTAAATGCTTATATTGCTTCATTGTCTAATTCACCTGTTCTTATTCTTACAATACTTTCAATGTTGGTAACAAATATCTTCCCGTCACCTATTTTCCCTGTTTGTGCGGTTTCTAGAATCGTTTCAATAACACGATCGACGACTTCGTGTTGAACGGCGAGTTCAACTTTAATTTTTGGTAAAAAATCAACTGAGTATTCTGCACCACGATAGAGTTCTGTGTGGCCCTTTTGACGACCAAAACCCTTAACTTCAGTCAATGTCATCCCCTCTATTCCTATTTCACTGAGTGCATTACGGACATCATCCATTTTATAGGGTTTGATTATTGCGGTTATTAACTTCATTTGTTCACCTTTAGTGCATACTTTAAACTAATGTTTTTATATCAAGTACCTTAAGCACCATTTATGCCCAAACAAACAAACATATAAAAAACAATTGATTAACTAAACTTATGCATATTTAAAAAACAAGGGCGCACCAAAATAAAGCAAGAAATACAAAAAGAAGACCCCATTTAGGTGCGTAAGCATTAAAAATGTTAATAATTGGGCATTTAAAATTGGAAGTGATATATGTTGAAGAATAAGCTGCTTAAGATAACGGCTTATAAATTTTGAAGATAAAATAAAAAAAAGTAAAAAAAAAGCTCTGCAATGCAGAGCTTTAAAATAAATAAACTTATTGGAAACTAATCAACTAATTGATATTGTTCACGTAAAATTTTAATGATTTCTGCTTTTGGATTAGCTGACAATACAATTTTCTCACCGGTAATTTTCTCAGCTATTGCTGTATATGTTTTTGACACATCCATTAATACTGATTCTGGTAATACATTGTCACGTGCTAAAGCTTCACGTTCTGGCATACGGTCTTTATTCAATAAAATATCAGCATCAGAAAAGTGAGCTAATAATAATTGGCGAAAACCTTCTTTAGAATTTTCAACAACTTTACCACCACGATATTGCTCACCGTCCCATATACGAGAGGAGTCAGGCGTACCGACTTCATCCATATAGATTAACTTGTCGTTACCTTCTTTGTCTTTTACGTAACCAAATTCAAATTTAGTATCTACAAATATTTGGTCAAGCTTTGCTAACGAATCAGAAATAACATCAAAACCTTCCGTTAATAGCTTCTCGTACAAAGTTATGTCATCAAGAGATTTGAAGTTAAATGCTTCAAAATTATCTTCAATGTTTTTACGCGTAATATTCACATCATCAACAGCAGGAACGCCAGGAATACCTTCTAAAATACCTTTAGTTGATGGTGTCTGTAATAATTCAGGTAACTTAGCGTCTTTAGATAAGCCTTCAGCAATTTCAATACCACAAAATTCACGCTCACCTTTTACATATGAACGCCACATTGACCCAGTTATATACTGGCGACAAATAGCTTCAATCATAACAGGTTTTGCTTTTTGAACGATCCAAACAAATGGATGTGGGATATCAAGAATATGACTGTCGGCCAAACCTTGATCTTTAAAAAGTTTAAACCAATGATTTGAAATAGCGTTAAGAGATGCGCCTTTACCTGGCACCCCTTTCATACCACCTTCACCTTGCCATATGCAATCAAAAGCAGAGATACGATCGCTGATCACCATAATAGCTAATGGTGTGTCATCTGCAACATCATAACCTTTTTCTTGAATTAACCGTTTACTATCCGTATCAGTTAACCAATAAACACTACGAACTTTACCGCTATGTACAGGTGCATCGGTGCGAATAGGTAAATCATTGTTTACCGCTAAAATTTGATCTGCAAGACTCATCGGATTAAACCTTAATTATTAAGTTAAAATTAATTGTAGCGAATAGTATCTTAGATCTTGTCACTCTTTGACATCATGTCATCGTGACATTGCCTACATGGACTTAGGTACTTAGCTTTTGTCGGGAACATAAAAGCTGACCTTACATCCTGTACATAAAATAATATTCGGTATAACTAGTATTAAGTTAATAAAACTATCTTAAAAATTGTTGATAATATTTTGCAGTTAATTGAAGTGAGAGCAAGGAAAACACGCGGAGCTTATGAATATAAGTGAACATGTTTGACGACGCTTTCATGAAATTAGCAATAAAATATTGCAACAAAAAGAAAAGGACGCCTAATGGCGTCCTTATCTCAAAACTTTTTCAAATTCTATGCAGCTAAAGCAGCTTTCGCTTTTTCAACTAAGAATGTGAATGTTACTTTGTCGTATACTGCAATATCAGCTAGGATCTTACGATCGATCTCAATAGCAGCCTTTTTAAGGCCATTAATGAAAACACTGTAAGATAAACCATTTATGCGAGCTGCTGCATTGATACGAGTTATCCAAAGCTGACGGAATTGACGTTTACGTTGACGACGATCGCGGTAAGCGTATTGACCTGCTTTAGTTACTGCTTGATAAGCAACACGGTAAACACGGCTACGTGCTCCGTAATAACCTTTAGCTTGCTTTAGAACTTTTTTGTGACGTGCACGTGCTTGTACACCACGTTTTACTCTAGCCATTTTATATCTCTCCTATTAACCGTGACGTAAAAGTTTTTTAACTGACTTAATGTCAGCTGCCGAAATCATGCACTTAGCACGAAGATGACGTTTAACTTTAGTACGACGCTTAGTCAAGATATGACGAAGGCCAGCTTGTTTGAACTTGTAGCCAGAGGCTGTTTTTTTAAAGCGCTTCGCAGCACCTTTGTTAGTTTTCATTTTAGGCATGAATATTACTCCGCATTCATGTTTAAGTTATTACACTTAGACATTGCCATTGAAATTTAGCAACTTAGGCGAAAAACTTAACTTGTTTATTTAAGGTAAAACAAAAATAAACGTTAGTTTTTACTTTCAGGCCTGAAGTTACCCGTTAAAAACAATAATGGTGAACTTATTTTTAATTTTCATAAAAATAAGTTACTTGAAATACCGGTTATTGATTATTTTTTTGGTGCTAATACCATCACCATTTGTCTTCCTTCCGCTCGACGCGGGAAGAATTCTAGAACAGTTAACTCTTCTAAATCGTTTTTAACACGAGTTAAAAGTTGTAAACCAAGTTCTTGGTGAGCCATTTCACGACCACGGAAACGTAAAGTTACTTTAACTTTATCGCCACCCTCTAAAAAGCGCTTCAGGTTGCGTAGTTTTACCTGATAGTCGCCTTCATCTGTTCCAGGACGGAATTTAATTTCCTTAACCTGTATTTGTTTCTGATTTTTGCGCTGTTCTTTTTGTTCTTTAGCTTTTTCATAGATAAACTTGCCGTAATCCATTACACGGAGTACAGGAGGTTTAGCCGTAGGGCTTATCTCAACAAGATCTACACCAGCTTCATCAGCTTGATCCATTGCTTCATCTAATGTGACGATGCCACCAGGCTCTCCGTCAAATTTAATCAAACGAACTTCATTATCAGCAATACCTGTAATTAACTCATTTAAACGATGTGCTGGCTCTTTTTGCCCGCCTCGTTGTCCACCTTTAATAGCCATGTTCCTCCAAAGAACTTTGTTCCAAGTAACTGATGTTATTTTTAACTTAACAACTACTCAGATTAATAAAATATGTTGATGTTTAATGTAAACGTTATTATAAGTAATTTTTACGCTAACTACGAGAGTTAACTTCTTCACTTAACTTCGAAATAAAGTCATCAACAGACATTTTTCCTAAATCTTCACCACTTCGCGTTCTAATGGCAATTTCGCCAGCTTCCATTTCTTTGTCACCGACAACTAACAAATATGGAACACGCTTTAAAGTGTGCTCGCGGATTTTAAAGCCTATTTTCTCATTTCTCAAGTCTAGTTTTACTCTAAATCCACTTTCTTTTAGTTTTTTTACTACTTTTTCACAATATTCGTCTTGTTTGCCCGTAATATTCATTACAGTGGCATGAATTGGAGATAACCACGTTGGAAATTTCCCCGTAAACTCTTCAATCAAAATTCCAATAAAACGTTCAAGTGAACCTAAAATAGCGCGGTGAATCATTACAGGAATATATCTTTCGTTGTCTTCACCAACATAAGTTGCGCCTAAACGCTCTGGTAAAGCAAAATCGAGCTGCACTGTACCACATTGCCAAGCACGGCCTAAACAATCCATTAAAGTAAATTCAATCTTAGGGCCATAAAATGCTCCTTCACCCGGTAAATATTCAAATTTGATGTTGCTGTCGGTTAATGCTTGCGCAAGACCCGCTTCTGCTTTATCCCAAATTTCATCACTACCGATACGATTTTCAGGGCGAGTAGACAATTTCACAACGACATCTTCAAAACCAAATGAACCGTATACGTCGTAAACCATTTCAATACATTTTTTGACTTCTGCTTGAACTTGCGATTCCATACAGAAAATGTGAGCGTCATCTTGCGTGAATCCACGTACACGCATCAAACCATGCAAAGAGCCTGAAGGTTCGTTACGGTGACAACAGCCGAATTCAGCAATACGTAAAGGTAAATCGCGGTACGACTTTAAACCTTGGTTAAATATTTGAACATGACCTGGACAATTCATTGGTTTTATTGCGTATTCACGCTTTTCAGATTCAGTGGTGAACATACCATCGGCATATTTTTCCCAGTGACCTGACTTTTCCCAAAGACTTCTGTCCATCATCATTGGCGCTTTAACTTCGTCGTAATCATATTCGTGTAGTTTTTCACGAATAAATTTTTCTAACTCCGTGTAAATCGTCCAACCATCATTATGCCAAAAAACCATGCCCGGCGCTTCTTCTTGCCAATGGAATAAATCTAATGTTTTACCAATTTTACGGTGATCACGTTTTTCAGCTTCTGCTAAACGAACGATATATGCCTTAAGTTGCTTTTTGTCAGCCCATGCTGTGCCATAAATACGTTGCAACATCTTATTGTCTGAATTGCCACGCCAATATGCACCAGCGACTTTCATTAATTTAAACTGATGACAATGACGCATGCTAGGTACGTGTGGACCACGACACATATCAATGTATTCTTGATGATGGTATAAAGCAGGTGTATCAGTTTTCTCGATGTTTTCATCAAGAATTTGTAATTTGTAAGTTTCGCCACGTTCAGTAAACGCATCGTAAGCGTCTTGCCACGTACCTGTTTTCTTAACAACTTCATAACCGGTACGAGCAAGTTCTGTCATACGTTTTTCAATTTTGGCTAAGTCATCTTCTGTAATTGATTCTTCAAGGTCAATATCGTAATAAAAACCATTCTCAATCGTTGGGCCAATTGCCATTTTCACATCTGGGTATAACTGCTTAATAGCATGCCCTAATAAATGCGCACAAGAGTGACGAATTATTTCAAGACCTTCACTATCTTTATTGGTGATAAGTTGCAAAGCAGCATCTTGGGTAATTAATTCACAAGCATCAACAAGGTTTCCGTCGATACGACCAGCGATGGTTGCTTTAGCGAGACCAGGGCCAATATCTAATGCAACATCCATTACAGATACGGCATTGTCGAATGAGCGTTCTGAACCATCAGGGAGAGTGATAACAGGCATTAATTTTCCTTTATTTCAGTGGCGGCGCACACGAAGCGTCGCTTGACTTTATTTTCAATGATAGAAACTATTTCTTTTGGGAAATATTTTAGCTCGCAAATATAGGGGAATTCCCCTGTATTTGCAACATGTAGCACGACTTTATCTTTTAATTATTGTTATTTTTCAGCGTTCATTGCAAGTGCCATTGCTTCTGCAACTTTAATTCCGTCGATACCTGCTGATAATATTCCACCCGCATAACCCGCACCTTCGCCTGCAGGATAAAGCCCTTCTACGTTAAGGCTTTGCATTGTATCTCTATCACGCGTTATTTGAATTGGAGATGAGGTTCTTGTTTCTACAGCCGTTAACGTTGCATCTTTCATTGAAAAACCTTTAATCTTACGCTCAAATGCAGGTAAAGCTTCACGGATTGCTTCAATGGCATAATCAGGTAAGGTTTCGCTTAAGTCACAATATTTCACTCCAGGCTTATATGAAGGAGTAACTTCGCCATGCTCTCCACTTTTCCGACCAGCAAGAAAATCTCCAACCAACTGAACGGGAGCATCGTAGTTTTCTCCACCTAACTTAAAAGCGGTTTCTTCTAATCGACGTTGAAATTCAATGCCAGACAATACATCTGAAGCATCGTCTTTATTTGCAAAATCGACAGGTTCTATGCCAACAACAATTGCACTGTTAGCATTACGTTCATGACGTGAATACTGACTCATACCATTTGTTACTAAGCGCCCTTCTTCTGACGCCGCTGCAACCACCGTTCCTCCGGGGCACATACAAAAACTGTAAACACTTCGACCACTTTTACAATGATGAACAAGTTTATAGTCAGCCGCGCCTAAAATCGGGTTTCCAGCATTATCGCCAAAGCGAGCATCATCAATGACTGATTGCTCATGTTCAATACGAAACCCTACAGAAAAGGGTTTAGCTTTTACGGACACTTTATTTTTAATCAACATTTCAAACGTATCACGTGCGCTATGACCAATCGCTAAAGCAACATAATTTGTATCTATACGCTCGCCACTGGCCAGTGTTAGACCTGTAATACGTTTACTCCCCTCAACACCTTGTTTTTCATCAAAGTGAAATTCATCAACCCGTTGTCCAAAACGAATTTCACCGCCAAGTTCAATAATGCTAGCTCGCATTTTTTCGATCATAGTTACGAGCTTGAAAGTACCAATATGGGGTTTACTAACAAATAGAATTTCTTCAGGAGCTCCAGCGTCTACAAATTCATGCAAAACTTTACGGCTGTAATGCTTTTTATCTTTAACTTGGCTATATAACTTACCGTCAGAAAAGGTACCTGCCCCACCTTCACCAAATTGCACATTTGATTCAGTATTGAGAATTTTTTTACGCCAAAAACCAAAGGTATCTTTAGTACGTTGGCGAACTTCTTGACCACGTTCTAAAATTATGGGTTTGAATCCCATTTGAGCCAGCAACAAAGCAATAAATAAACCACACGGACCAAAACCGATAACAACAGGACGTTGTGCTAACACTTCTGGTGCTTGAGCAACGAACTTATAGCTCATGTCAGGGCTAACTTTTACTTGGGGATCTTTAGCAAACTTTTCGAGTAACTCAGCGTTAAGGTGCGTGTTCACATCAAGGGTATAAATTAAAAATATTTTTGCTTTTTTACGTGCGTCATATCCGCGCTTATGTACCGTAAAGTCAATTAGCCGATCTTCAGACATTGATAATTTGTCAAGAATGGCCTTTTTAATATGGTCTTCTTGATGATCAAGCGGTAGTTGGATATTTGTTAAACGCAACATATTAAGGCGGTTCCAAAAAAGGAGAAATGAAATTTTGGGCATTTTACCTGAACATACCGCTCAGTTAAATCAACAATTGAAATTATTACTGAGCAAGGTATGATCCACTCAAAATATTGCACATCATTCAAATTCAAAAAGTAGAGTAGCTAATGGCGTTTGTAGTCACCGACAATTGTATAAAATGCAAATACACCGATTGTGTAGCTGTATGTCCTGTTGATGCTTTTTATGAAGGACCTAATTTTTTAGTTATTAGCCCTGATGATTGTATTGATTGTGATTTGTGTCCTGTTGAGTGTCCAGTTGGCGCTATTTTTCAAGAAGATGAAGTGCCTGAAGATCAAAAAGAGTTTATAGAACTCAATGCTGAATTAGCAAAAGTGTGGCCAAGAATAACGGAAGTAAAAGCGGCGCCTGATGATGCAAAAGAATGGGATGGCATACAAAATAAAATTTCACACTTAATTATTGATAATAGCTAACACCTTAAAATAACCCTTTTATTAATTATTAACTATACTTACAAAATAGAGTCAATAATTGATTGGTGCGTTATGTGGCAATGTATTGAACAAACAATAAAAGCTGAAACAGGTCATAGATTCGTGATTGAAAAAAAGCGGATCATTGCAGCGAGTGATACTAATCTAGCTTATCAAGTAAGTGATTGTCAGCATAATTACTTTGTGAAAATCAAAGATAAAAATCACTTCAATCAATTTGAATCCGAAGCTTACGCCCTTGATCAAATTCGTTCGCTTAAACAAGTAACTTGCCCTGAGGTTATATCAACAGGCACCACTTTAGATAAAAGTTTCATCGTGTTAAGTTATATCCCATTTTCTCAACCTACTAACGAAAATTGGCACCATTTAGGTGCTCAATTGGCGATGATGCATAAAAACTCATCTCATGGACAATTTGGCTGGCAACACGATAACTATATTGGAGATACCCTACAGCCAAATAATTGGCGTAGTAATTGGAAAACATTCTTTGCTGAACAACGCGTAGCTTGGCAACTACAATTACTCAGCGAAAAATCCATAAAACTAGGCAATATTGATCATATCACCGATATTTGCCACGACGCTTTAAACCACCACGAAGTAACACCTTCTCTTGTTCATGGGGATTTATGGTTAGGAAACTTAGGTTTTACTGATTCATCATCAGTAATATATGATCCCGCTTGTTATTATGGTGATCGTGAAGTTGATATCGCGATGACTGAACTCTTCGGACAATTACCTTATGATTTCTATCTTGGCTACCAAAATATTTTTCCACTTGATGAGGGTTACGAGCAACGTAAACTAATTTATAATTTTTATCATATACTTAATCACGCCAACTTATTTGGTGGTGTTTATATTGATCAATCAAGAGCATTATTGTCGCGTATTCTGTCTTTACATTAATGGTAAAAAATATTGATTAGGCACAATAGGTTAACTATTTTTACAGTTTTATCGTCAATTTATGTTAGCGCTTTTTATAAAAATGCACATACTTTAACTATTCGTTAACCAAAGTATCTAGGAGAGTGTATGTCTCAAGAATCAGCGTTGCAAAAAATAAAAAATATGCGTATCAGTTGCCCTCATTGTGGTCATCATTTACATTTGAGTTTAGATGCTTCCGCTGGCGATCAAGACTACTACGAGGAATGCCCTTCTTGTTGCAAAGATATTCATTTGAATATGCACATTGACGAATATCATCAAAAAATTCAACTCGCGATTGACAGTGATGACGAGCAAGTATTTTAATCTAAAGGCTCACAATCGCTAATAACTATTTCTTTGTTATAAAGTGTAAATTCGTAAGAGAAAGCATTGCACAACTGCTTTAAACCTATATCATTCTTATATTGATCATTTTTATTCTTAAAGTGATGATTTTATAAGTACCTTTCCCCAATGAATATTAGTAGTTTTAGAATAAACACCAAAAGCCTGATGAAATTGGCTTACCCTATTTTGATCGCTCAACTTGTACAAAACTTAATGGGTTTTGCAGATACCGTAATGGCAGGAAGGGTAAGTGCTACTGATATGGCAGCTGTCGCCGTTGCCAGTAGCGTTTGGCTACCATTAATATTGACCATTATGGCTTAGTGATGGCACTTGCCGCGATAGTATCGCAACTTGCGGGCGCAAAAAAATTCCATGATGTTGCCAAAGCGACTTATCAAACCGCATGGATAGCATTAACTTTAGGCCTTTTGTTAATCGCTTTATATTATATAATCACTCCTTTAGTCATTGAAAAGATTCCATTAGAAGCACATTTAAAGCAACTATTATTCGATTATTTAGGTTACATCGTTTGGGGTGGCCCTGGTTTTTGCTTATACCTAGTATTAAGAAATTACTCTGAAGGATTATCTCATACCAAACCGACAATGATTATTAGCATCATAGGTCTATTAATTAATATTCCAGCAAATTATATATTTATCTATGGTGAATTTGGCATGCCAGCACTTGGCGGTGCCGGTTGTGGTATTGCGACGGCGATAGTTTATTGGGTTATGTTCATTTCAATGTTCATTTATTGTTATATATCAAAAAAATTAAAACATGCTCCATTATTTGAACGTTTCTACTGGCCTAATTGGCAAGGAATAAAAGAGATTCTTGCTATTGGTTTTCCTATTGCAATGTCATTACTATTTGAAGTAAGTCTATTTGCCGCTGTCGCCATTATTTTAGTGCCCTTTGGTGCTGAAGTTGTCGCAAGCCATCAAATAGCGATTAACTTTTCAGGCTTGGTCTTTATGGTGCCATTAAGTTTAGCAATGGCAGTAACCATCCAAGTAGGTTTTGCAATTGGCAATGATGATTTAGTTAAAGCAAAAGAAATATGTCATTACTCACTGATATTATCTCTGTTGATAGCTGTAGGAACCGCACTCTTCACGTTTGCTTTTAGATATCAAATTGCAGAGATGTATACCATTGACACAAAAGTTGTTGAATTGGCCGCGAGTCTTATGTTTTTAGCTTCTCTATTTCAGTTTTCAGATGCGATTCAAGTTATTTCTGCAGGTGCGTTACGTGGATATAAAGATACCAAGTCAATTTTATATATAACCTTTTTCTCATACTGGATAATTGGATTAAGTTTCGGCTTAATTTTAGGTTTAACAGACTGGATAGTTGACCCTATTGGTCCATATGGTTTCTGGATAGGTTTTATTTTGGGCTTAACAGCAGCAGCAATTTTATTAGCTTGGCGTTTAAATATCATTCAAAAAAGAATCGAACTGGCGTATTAATAAGCAAACAGTCGATATTTAAATTGAAAAGTACAAAACAGCTTGCAACTAAGATTTCATATCGCTAACATAGCGCCCGTTAGTTTTAGTTACTAGCAAAGCTCGCTTAGCTCAGTTGGTTAGAGTACTTGCATGACATGCAAGGTGTCACTGGTTCGAGTCCAGTAGCGAGCACCAATTTTTAAAAGAGCTGCCTTTGTGTGGCTCTTTTGCTTTCTGGCTTTGTATCAAACTGTTAGTTACAAATTATCTGTTATTTCTTCTGTGAATACTTCAAAATTAATTCGGTAAACT
>Ga0115005_10000102_pt1 | contig 57821 bp, 60 predicted proteins | sample ArcOceMetagenome_FD_87163 | JGI IMG/M metagenome (GOLD analysis project Ga0115005, IMG submission 87163) | Marine eukaryotic phytoplankton communities from Arctic Ocean - Arctic Ocean - Greenland ARC118M Metagenome | ecosystem: Environmental > Aquatic > Marine > Oceanic | place: Arctic Ocean... | reverse complement strand
TTATATTGATTATTTTATAAATAAAGACTTAAGTCTTTTGTCTGAAAATGTTTCTTGTTTGTATCACTTTCAAAATGAGAATCATCTCATTGTGGAGTTAAAAAAATTAAATATCGAGAAAACACTTTCTGCAGAAAAGAGATTTTTTTGGCTTTATTATAATAAGCAAAAAAAGACAATTGATAAACTCATCTTCATAAATATGAGTGAAGATCAAAAGTATGCTTATCGAGAATTTGAAGGTGCAACCCTTAAGTTTAACCTTGATACTTGTGTGACTAATTTATCTGATAGTAAATTACAACGAGTTCATGGAATGTTTCTAGATCAAGAGACACGAAAATCTCTTCTAAACTATTTATCTGAAATTTAGTGCTAATTTCAAGTGAGCTCAATCATGATTAACTTTCAAAATATGTATGATGAGCTTGAAAACAACTCCTATTACATACAAGATAATTTAATAAGTTCCTCTGATTGTGAAAAGCTTATTAATTATGCATTAGAAAGAGTTAAAAATAATCAATTTATTGAAGCAGGAATCGGACGAAGTTTGAATAAGGAAATTATTCCTGAAGTAAGAAAAAGTGATATTTTTTGGATTGAAAATTGGGAGGAAAGTAGACAATTACAAAATCTCAATTTAATGCTTACAGATATTATGGTCGGTTTAAATCAAATTTTCTTTCTTTCAATGAAGAGGTTTGAATCTCAGTTTGCTTTATATCCAAAGGGTGGATTTTATAAAAAACATAGAGATCAACATAATCTAACTAGGCATCGCTTAGTGAGCACAATTTTCTACCTAAATGACTGTCCGGATCATGGAGAACTCGTGCTTTATAACAAAGTCGATAAGTCAAAAATAGATAAGATTCTTTATCCTAAAAAAGGCACTTTTATTATCTTCTTTTCAGGCCATATTTATCACGAAGTAAAAGTAACAAAAAGTGAGAGATTCTCCATTACTAGCTGGCTTAGAAATGATGAGATCATTCCTTTAGTATAGTCGTCATGAAATCAGACAATTATGAATGTCAATTCTATGTAAATTCTTAAAGTCATAAATGACAAGAAGTTAGCTTGAAAAATAAGCTTAATAAATCGATGATGACTTAAGCAAACAAAGGAGCTAACAATGAAACTTTTATTAACAATTAAAGATCAGGATCACAAAAAATCGGTACAGTCTGTAATTGAACATAAACTTAGTCGACTGACAAAGTATATTTCAGAAAATATAAAAGTATCTTGGATTTATTTTACTGAAGGAGATATGCACTTGTCGGAAGTAAGAGTAAGTGGATTTCATGGACCGGCGGTGCTCGCTCATGCCCATTCTCATAACCCTTATAAAGTTATTGATCTTGCAATCAATAAGATTGAGAGACAATTAAGTAGAAGACATGAGCGTAAAAAAATTAAGGGCTCAATTAAGCTAAATAAATTAACATTAAATGAACTTGATCCCTGAATTTGATTAGGCGAAAGCGATAAAGTTATGTAGCATATTAATATGAAGCACAACCGATTTCGATGTATTGTCTGTCAAAAAGAATTTGGAATTAAAGATATTATTCCCTTTGATTTAGTCACTCCCAATGTAGGAAAAATTATACTTGAGAGTTTTCCTACATGGAGTGAAAATTCATATATATGCTTAACAGATCTAAACCTATATAGATCTGAATACATAAAGAAATCTATCTCTGAAGATCGTGAAGAAATAAGTGAATTAGAAGATTCTGTTATCAATAGCTTAAGAGAACATGAATCAATTTCTGAGAATATTAATGATCAATTTGATGAATCAATTACTTTTGGGGAAAGATTATCCGATAAAATAGCAGAATTTGGAGGGAGTTGGAAATTTATCATCTTATTTTTCTCTGTTTTGTCCGCGTGGATTTTGATGAATGCTTTGAAAATTTTTGGAATATCTTTTGATCCATATCCCTTTATACTTCTAAATCTTATTTTGTCATGCCTTGCTTCAATTCAAGCTCCCATCATTATGATGAGTCAAAATCGTCAATCAGTGAAGGATCGATTGCGAGCAGAAATGGATTATAAAATTAATTTAAAGGCCGAATTGGAGATTAGGCATCTAAAGACAAAACTTGATCAATTATCCTCTCACCAGTGGCAAAGACTCCTAGAGATTCAACAGTTGCAAACAGAACTTATCCAAGAAGTTATTAAAACTAAAAAGTCTCATTCTTAGAATAGAGTATTTTACTTTCTTCTTGAGTTAAGATGATATTAAATTCTTGTTCGAGAATGATTTTTAACTCTTCGGAAGATTGAATTTCTTGTTCTAATCGCTTATCTTTATTTATTTTTGTTAAATTTAAACTATTAATAAAAATAATTTTCTCATGATTAATTTTTGAAATGATAAGAGATTTTATAAATTTAGAGTCTGGGTGAGTATTTGTATAGTAGTTTGAGAGATCAAAGTCTGCTTCTGTATAATTATGCTTATCAAATTGATAGAGACTCATATAAGATTCACCTTTAAGTATTTGTAAGAAATAACTATTTTCATTTTTCTTTACTACTCTAAAGCAATTTTCAGTTTCAGTTTTGATCATTTCACCATTGAGGGGAATTGCACGACTTGGAGTATAGGGTCCAAATCCAACATCAACTAGAAATTCTTCTTTTCCAATTTCTACGATATTAAATCTATGAGTCTTTGGAGCATCAATTTCTTTTCCATAGACGACTCTTGCTAGTAAAGAACGAGCTGAAAAGGTATTTTCTAATAAGTTTAAAAAAAATAATTTATTATGCTCGAAACAATAGCCACCTTGTTTTTTTAAATCAATTTTTTCTTTTAAATGAAGATGTTCTAAGTTTAATATTTTATTGTCAGTTAACAAAATCTCAATATTATTAAATGTCGTTTTTTCTAAGTAAGTTTTAATCAATGTATTAAGTTCAACTAATTTATTCATTTATTTCCTCCATTTATGAAATAAAGTCCAATTAAGACAAGTCCAATTCCAATCATCTTCTCTAGCGTAAGTATGGATCTAGGTAAATTAAACCATCCGAAATGACTTGCAACTATAGAAATAACTATTTGTCCGACGATAACTCCCATTACGACAGGGGCCACACCAATTTGTGGCATTTGCCAATAAATGATTGATAAGGCAATAATACTTAAAAGACTTCCTGTAAACCAAAGATGTTTTGGGACACTTTCTAAGAGACTCATTGTTGGTAGAGGGGATTTCATAAAAACAAAAAAGATTATTAAAAAAAATGTGCTGAATGCAAAGATGGTAAATGTTGCATATAAAGGGTTCTTTAGTTGATGGCCTAGCTGTCCGCTTAAACTACTTTGAATTCCTATAAAGGCCCCAGCAAGTATAGATAAAAGAGTCATTTTTAGATTCATAGACATAAAGATAGAATAGTTTTTTATATATTTCCTCAACATTTGTTGATTTATTTGAAATCATTTCTAATTCTACTTAATTGTGTCGGTGTAATTCCAAGCTTTGAGGCCAGATGAAAGAGGGGGAGCCTTGCAACTAATTTGGGATATTGACTTAAGAATTGAGCATATCTCTCTTTTGCATCATCACTAAGGAGAGATACTTCTTGTATTTCTTTCTCAATGATCCAATTTTTTTCAATATAGTTAATATGAAACCATTTTAAATCTTCTTTTTCCTCTAGAAGGTTTCTATATCTTTTATAATCAATTTGAATAACAACTGAATCTTCAAGTGCTTCTATCGCAAATAATGATTGTTCTTGCTTTAATGCTGCGCATACGCTTGCTGGATAAGATCCCTCTTGGAAAAAGACTTTATTTACTTCCTTTGTTCCATCTTTACCTCCAAAGCAATATGCTCTAAATATTCCTTTATAAACAAAGTAGAAGGATGTGGGTATCTCTCCCATATTGATTAAGAAGTTCATTTTTTTGATTTTTATTACTCTTGAAAAAGACTTGATTTTTGACCATGTATCGTCTGTAATAGTTGCATAGGAATTAAGGCTAGAGTGGAGATAATCAAATTCGTTCATGGTTTTATTATATTAATAGGTAAAACATTTGAAAAGGTTTAAATAGGAGAAGAGATGAATGATGTTAACTATGGGCCATTAAGATTTTATATTGGTAAGTGGGTTAGTGATGGATATTTAGGAGAGAATATAGCACTCGACTCTGATCGGAAAATTGAAAATACAAAGTACAGGCAGGAAATGATTTTTGAGCCTATTGGTGATGTAGAAAATCATGAACAGTTATTGTACGCGCTGAGATACCATACAAAAGCTTGGGAGGAAGGAGACGATGAGAATCCATTTCATGAAGAAGTAGGTTACTTTATATGGGATAAAGCGAATCGACAGGTTATGAAAAGCTTTATTGTTCCAAGGGGGATTTCTGTGAATGCTGGTGGAGAGGCTGATATTAATGCAACAGACTTTTCTGTCACTGCAAAGTTAGGTTCAAATACTTATGGGATATGTTCAAATAAATTTTTAGATGAAGAATTTCAAACAATACAATATGATGTAAAATTCGAATTTATTGATGAAGAGACTTTTTGTTACGATGAAAATACTCAAATTAAAGTTAAGGGACAAAGTGAGATTTTTAATCATCGAGAGAAAAATACTCTTAAAAGATATCCTTTAAACTAACTTATTGAACTCTGATAAGTATTGATGGCCCTTCTGTAAGCAAAGCTATGTTCGACCATTTCTTTTGGGTATGATTCTGTGTTATATTCTTTGATCCATTTTTTGATATAGATAAAATCTGGATCAAACTTCTTTTGCTGGGTGTAAGGATTAAAGACTCTAAAGTAGGGAGCAGCATCACAACCTGTTCCAGCAACCCATTGCTAATTTCCATTATTAGCACTTTGATCATAATCTATAAGCTTCTCAGCAAAATATTTTTCACCCCATCTCCAGTCAATGAGTAAATGTTTCACCAGAAAACTTGCAGTAATCATTCGAACTCTATTATGCATAAAGCCTGTCTCGTTAAGTTCTCTCATTCCTGCATCGACAATAGGATAGCCCGTTTTACCTTCACACCATTTTTTAAAGTCAGATTTATTATTAATCCAGGCAATATGATTATATTTTTCTCTAAATGGTGCGTTCGTAACATAAGGAAAATGGAAAAGAATTTGCATGAAAAACTCTCTCCAGATTAATTCTTCTAGCCATACCTTATTGAGTTCCATGCCAACTTGAGCACATTTTCTGGGACTAATTAAGCCAAATCGTAAATGAAAACTAAGATGAGAAGTCCCATCAATGTAAGGAAGATCTCTATTGGTATGATATGATTCAATCTTTTTTTTCTTAATTATTTTTTGGGGTATATCAATATTAAGTTTTGTGAACCCCATTTCATCTAAGGATGGGATTTTAAAATTTTTAGTAACTTTAAATAAATTTTTAAAAAATTTTTTATTTTGAAAACTTAAAATATCTTTTGGGGTTAACGTTGTAAGCCATTTGTTTTTATAAGGTGTGTAAACTGTGTAGGGCTTACCATCTTGCTTTAAAACATCATTTTTTGAAAAAATGCATTGATCTTTAAAAGATTCAACCTCAACGCCTTTTGTCTTTAAAAGTTTACATACATCATTGTCTCTCGCAATGGCACCTGGTTCATAGTCTTCGTTGAAAAAAACTTTATTTACTTCAAATTGATCTAATAGTTTTTTCCAAGCATCAATTGGAGTGCTATAATCAACATAAAGGTCGGAACAAAAACTCTGCAATTCTTTTTTGAGTTCTGTAATAATCTGATGAATCAGGTCGACTCTTTTATCACTTTTATTAGTGAGCTTATCGAGAATATTTTTATCAAAAAGAAAAATAGGGATGACTGGGAGTTCATCCCTTAAAGCGAAGTGAAAGCCTTTATTATCTTCTAATCTTAAATCTCTTCTAAACCAAAAGATATTAACTTTCACTTTTAATCCTAATGTATCGTTTTAATTAGTTTTGTTGTGTCAAAATGAAGATCTTGAGCTTTTCTTACTAGATCGTCATAAAGTGTCTCATCCATTTTTGAAGTTCTACTAAGTATCCATAAATACTTTCTTGAACTGTCTCCAACTAACGCATACTCGTAATCAGATCCTAAATCAAGGATCCAATAATTACCAGATAAGAACGGAATTCTAAATCTATTTAAGAAGAACTGAACTTTTAGTTTTGCATTTGTCTTTTTATCTACAACCCATGCTCTTGCAACGCCTGTTTTAAGTTTCCCATCAGGAGTACCAAGTCTACAACTATTAAGTACTTTGATATCGCCATCACTTCTTAAACTGTATTCAGCAGTAACAGCAGTACATCCTTTTTGAAATTTTTGCTCAAACCTTGCTATCTCATACCATTTTCCTAAGTACCGATCTAGATCAACATACTCTACAGTATCGAGAGGAAGAGAGTTTGCGGCAAAAGTAACACTTGATAACATTAAGCTTAAAAATAATAAATACTTCATAAGACCTCTTTTTTTGTTGTGATAAGTTTTGTAATTGTTTGATTTCGATATTTAAAAATATTTCTAATATCTTTTCTAATAAATCGGCCCATAATGATATCTCCAACGATACCCAAAGGGATTTTAAATCTTACGGTATCAACCATTAGAGTTCCACCATTTAGTTCAAAGAACTCATGGGTATGATGCCATTTTTTATATGGACCTTTAAGTTGTTCGTCAACGAAGACTTTATTTTTTTCAAATACAGATATTTTTGAAATCCACTTAACAGGAATACCATGTATTTTTAATTTATATGTTATAATAGAATCTTTTTCAATTTCAGTTGTACTCATCGAAACTATTTTAAATTTTAAATATTCAGGAGTGATTGTTTCTAAGTTTTTCTCATTGGAAAAAAAATCAAATACATGATCAACTTTCTCATTAATCCATAATCGTTTTAGAAGAATATTTTTTTTTTCCTTATATTCAATGATGCAATCTCTTAAAGCATCTTTCAGTGTTCTATACTTAAATGGGTAGCCCTCTGAGAGTAAGTTTTTTGGAATTACTTTTTGTCCTTCTAGGGCAAGAACTGATTTATCACCTAATGCTATTTTTAAAATTGTTTTTGGAACTTTAAAGAAAGCAGGTCTACTTATCTCCTTACTTAAAATCTTTGTAAAAATATAATTTGAGACAGGCCGTGGAGACGTTGCATTATAAATGATGTTTTCTGTTTTTAAATTATTCATTAAATAGATCAAAATTTCTACGAGATCTGTAAGGTGAATCCAGCTCATATATTGCTTTCCATGACTTATTTCTCCACCTAAGCCAAGATTAAAGAGGGGAAGAATTTTTTCTAAAAGACCACCATTTGGACTAAGGACTAATCCAATTCTAACAATATTTACCTTACAGTTTTTATTTGTCACTTTAAGAGATTCTTTTTCCCATTCATCGCATACATCACTTAGAAAACCACTTCCCTTAGGGGTTTTCTCTGTAATCATGTCTTCTCCAGTATCTCCATAGAAACCTATTGCAGAAGCATTGATGAGTTTTTTCACACTAGAGTTAGCTTTATTAATATGCTCAACAAGAAGCGCTGTTGAATTTATCCTCGATTTTAGAATTTTTTTCTTATTTTCTTCGTTCCAATTACCTTCTGCAATACTTGAACCTGCAAGGTTTATGACTATATCAACGCCCTCCATTGCTCTTGGATCAATAAAATGATTATCAGGATCCCATTCAAATACATTTAAGGGGTAGGAACCTTGAAAAGGATTTTTAGATTTATCTCTAGTCAAGATAGAGATATGAGCATCATTTTTTAATGAAATTGTCTCAATTAATTTTGCTCCAACTAGGCCTGTTGCCCCAGCGATTAAAACTTTTTTCATTGCTCCGCCTTTAGCTTGAATAAGTATTGTGTATGTATTATACTACACAAGGGTATGTCAAATAAAGCGTAAAATACATTATGGAAAAAATGATGGATAAACTAACAATCAGTGTAATTTCAAGGGCTTGTGGTATTGTTCCTCATACAATTAGGACCTGGGAAACAAGGTATAACGTTTTTACACCAGATCGAAACTCAAAAGGAGAGCGGATCTATTCGGAGACCGATTTATTGAGGGCCGTCCTTATTTCAAAGCTTATTAATGCTGGTTATAAGATTTCTAATTTAGCCCGCTTAGATGTAGATGGCCTAAAAAGTTTAACAGATCAACTAAAGCCTACAAATAACTTTGAAAACTCTCACCTATCAATGGCAGGAAATATTTCCATTCAAAAACTATTTGAGCATTTAGGTAATTACGAGATCGATAAAGTTAATCTAGAGATTGAACATTTAAGACTCTCAGTTGGTTCAAAGTCTTTTATTTTTAATATAGTACTGCCTGTGATGCAAAAAATTGGAACATTTGTAGCTAAAGGTGTCTATACTGTGACTCAAGAACATATTGTTTCGACAATTGTTAGAACACAACTGGGACAAATGAATTTACCTAATTTCGGTGGGTATAAAAATAGGGTTGTGCTCGCGACCCCGGATGGAAATTTACATGAGCTTTCCATTATAATTGCAGATATACTTTGTAGGTCCAATAGAGTTTCAACATATTATTTAGGAGCATCCCATCCAGCAGAATGTCTAGCTGAAGCAGTCAATGCATTTAAGTCTAGAGTTATTATTATGGGAGTCGTCTCTTCTGGTAAGTGGAATTATGAGCAAAGTATTATTCCCTACCTTACTAAAATTGATAAATTTTTAAAGCATAAGGTGAAAATTATACTTGGAGGAGCGCAAAAACTAGATTTTCCAGATTTTAAATTTATAGAAAAAATTGAAATAATTGCAGATTTTGAATCATTTAATGATCAACTAGAAAACAATATAATTTAAAGGCTTATATGAAATTTAAATTACTTTTACTATTTTCATTCATTTTATTTACTCAATTAGGAAAAGCTGAATCCAGTATAAAGCCTCTTAGTGATAACCTTAGAGGTAAAATTGATTTTAGTTTTTTATTTTTTGATGTTTATGAAGCTAAACTTTGGTCAGAGCGTAATAGTGGACTCTACACTAAGCCTTTTAGCTTAGAGCTTATATATAAAAGAGACTTCAAAGGTGAGGATATTACAGATCGTTCAATTTCGGAACTTAAAAATCAGGGCATTATAAAAAAAGAATTAAATGCTCTTGATATATTAATCAGGCCCATTTTTCCAGACATCAAAAAAGGTGACAGTATTTTAGCAAGTTATACTCCTAGTCAGGGAGTTATATTTTATTTAAATAGAAGTAATTTAATTGGAAAAATCGAAGATGATAAATACGCGAAACTATTTTTAGATATATGGTTTGGTGCTAAGACAAGTGAAAAGAAAATGAAAGATATTTTACTGGGAGTAAACAAATGAGAATCTTTTTAATTATGTTTTTGATAACTTTCTTTGCTGGATGCTCAGGACAGACTCTTAAAAAATATAAAAATGAAAAACCAACACTAAATCTTCGAAGTTTCTTTAATGGTAATGTTAAGGCCTTAGGAATTGTTCAAAATCGTTCTGGAGAAGTTATAAGTCGATTTAAAGCAGATATCAAAGCTTCTTGGGTTGGTAATGTTGCGACACTAGATGAAGACTTTGTCTACGCTGATGATTCAACAAGTAAGCGAATATGGAAACTCACTGAAAATAGTGATGGAACTTATACTGGAACAGCTGGCGATGTTATAGGCAAAGCAAATGGTGAAGTCGCAGGAAATACTTTTCTTTATAGTTATACTCTCTCTGTTCCTGTGAATGGTACAAACTACGATATTGCGATCGAAGATTGGATGTATTTATTAGACAATAAAACTCTTCTTGGAAGATCATATATGACAAAATTTGGTTTTGATGTTGGTGAAGTGACCCTTGTCATGATCAATGAAGGAATATAATGAGTTTTCAATTAAACTCTTTTACTCTTTGGTATGAGTCACTTACTAAAGAGTCACTTGCTGATATTTCAAAGTTCTATGACGGTGATGTTTATTTCAAAGATCCGTTTAATGAATTTAGAAGTATTGATAAATTAGGATTAATCTTCTCTGATATGTTTCTTAATTTAGATAATCCTCAATTTGTTTTTATAGATACAATTTCTGATTCAGATCAAATTTTCATTACTTGGGATTTTATTTTTAAACTTAAAGGGAAGGAATATAAGATTCATGGTAGTTCTCATTTAAAAGTAAATCAAAACCAACTAGTTTTTTATCACCGAGACTACTGGGATGTTGGAGAAGAGCTTTTATTAAAGCTACCTCTAATTAAATCTTTATATAGCATACTTCGAAACAAACTATCTCATCAATAGGATTTAATATGATTGTTTTTAAAATTCTTTTGTTACAGTCTTTTTGGTTTTTTGCTGTTTATTCCCATCATTATTACTGGTCCTGGATTTTATGGCCTTTAAGCTTGTTCTTAATACTTATCAATTACAAATTTTTCAAGCCTATTTCACTTGGTAAAGGAATCTTTCTTCTTTGTTTGTTTATTATTTGGGGGATCGTTCAAGATAGTATTTTGACTTCTTTTAATATTATTTCAACTGAGAATAGTTTGATTTGGCTTAATTCCTTGTGGGTCATTTTTTTCGCCTATTATGGGGATATCCTTAATAAATTTAAAAAAGTTAACACATATTTATTAGGTATTATTGGTGCTATCGGTGGACTCTTTTCATATTTTGGAGGGTGTCGTCTTGCGGATATTCAAATTAACAATATAGAGGCTTTTATGCTTGTGGTCGGTTTTAGTTGGGGACTCTTTTTTCCTGTCACTATTAAACTCTTTTATAATAATTCTTGGTGGAATCGACTCTTGGATAAATCAGTTCTTTTCTCTTTTGATAAATCTGGGTTTTTAAGGCATTCAAAAGAATTTAAAGACGACTTCAATGATCTTGGATCAAAAAAAACAATTTTAGTAACTGGTGGTACTGGGGGAATTGGACGAAACTTGGTTGAGTCTTTAATTAAGTTTGACCAATCAGTTTATTTTACAGGAAGAAATGAAGCACTAGGAGAGGAAGTTGCAAATTTAGGTTCTCATTTTTTTAAACTAGATATGATCGACTGGAAATTAATTGATTCTTTTTGTGATAATTGTCCTTCTTTTGATAGCGTGATTCTGAATGCTGGCGGAATGCCAGAATCAATTGAGCATAATGAATTTGGAGTGGAGACCCAAGCGGCCTCTCAGTTATTTGGGCATTTTTATCTTATTGATTCACTTCGTAAAAAAGGTAAGTTAAATCAAGGCTGCTCGATTGTTTGGGTTAGTTCTGGGGGGATGTATTTAAAACAACTTGATTTAACAAATCTCATTTCTCCATCTCCTTATGATAAAGTTGACACTTATGCTAATGTTAAACGAGCACAGGTAACCTTTGTTGAAGAGTTAGCAAAGTCAAATGAATGGAGTGATTTTAAAGTAACTTCTATGCACCCTGGTTGGGTTGCAACCCCAGGGATTAAAGAAGCTCTACCAGGATTTTATAAATTTACTGAAAATCGTCTGCGTTCTACTTCTGAAGGAGCAGATACAATATTATGGCTCTCATTAACAAAATTAGAAATTGAGTCTGGGAAGTTTTATTTTGATAGAAAAGTTGTTTCTCCTTATCTTTCTAAAAAATATATTCCAAATTCTGGGGATCGTAAGAAATTAGTTGAGCTTATTAAAAAGTATCAAATAAGCTAATTCTTTTTTAGAGTTATCTCGTTTGCATTAAATAACTTAAGATCATTCCAACTTGTTGTATAGCGCGGAGACTTATGATTTCGATTCATTCTCCATGCATGATCGATTAGGCCACAGGCACCGAGTTGAATGCTTCCTTTTCCTTCGATATAATTAATTTTATCCATCGTCTCCATTAATTTTAAAGATTTAAAAGAATCTCCTTCTTGGAACATATCTAATTGAAGCTCTGTACTCTCATTAAAGCTAGATAGTTTTATACCAGCTTTTTTATATTCAAATCCTTCTTTATATCCTTTCTCAACAAGCCTAGAGGCCTCGGAAATAAGTTTTCTTGAATCACAAGTTGGATTAATGAGTTTTAGTCTCTCAAACATAAAATATTGTGATTTTTCATTAAATGGATTAGTTCTCGCAAATACATTGAGTTCAGAACAAAGAGAATTTTGTTTTCTTAACTTTTCTGCGGCATCACAAATATAATTTGCAATTGATTCTTTTAATTGATCTTTTGTAGAAAGACTGACTCCAAATGTTCTTGAGCACATAATTTCTTTTTTTGTTTCAATTTTTTCATTTAAACCAAAGCAATTAATGCCCATAAGCTCGTGTTTTATTTGTAGTCCCGTTTTTGAAAGTGTTTTTAAAATGACTTCTTCATTTTTATAATAACAAAAATCATATCCATTTTTAATACCAAGATTTATAAGCTTTTGGGAACTGGCCCTACCAATTCCCCATACATCCTCAATGGGAATTCTTTTAAGAGCAATATCTATAAATTTTTGTTCTGTTAGGTTCACAACTCCATTTGCAATTAATGATTTTTTTGCGAGATGGTTCGCAACTTTTGCAAGTACCTTTGTTGGGCCTATACCAACTCCAACAGGAATGCCTGTATCTTGCATAATTTTATTTTTAATAAAATGTGCATGCTCAGATAAGTTTTGTATCCCCGTAAAGTCAGCAAATGCTTCGTCAACAGAGTAAACTTCTATTTCAGGAGAGTGTGAAGCAATGGTAAGCATCACTCGTTTTGAGATGTCGGTATATAGTGCAAAGTTAGAAGAAAATACAAAGAGTTTATTTTGATTGATTAAATTTTTGAATTTAAAAAATGGTTCACCCATTTTTATTCCAAGCCTCTTCGCCTCAGCTGTACGTGAAATGGCACATCCATCATTATTAGATAAAACAACAATGGCCTTATTATTTAGCTCAGGTCTAAAAAGTCTCTCACATGAACAGTAAAAAGAGTTACAATCGATTAGGGCAATGGACTTTTTCATTTTATAAAAGATCTCTTGCAAGGCCTATGACAACGCCAAAGATATTAAGCTCGTCATCAGGAGAAATTTCAAGCGTAGGATAATTTTCATTGAGAGATTTTAAATATTTCTTATTCTTATGAAGGATGAATTGCTTACATAAAGGGTTTCCGTTAAAGAAAACGGCCACAATGGATTCATTTATTGGTTGAATAGATCTATCTACAATAAGAATATCATTATTTTCAATTCGAGGGAGCATGGATTCGCCACTTGCTCTGACAAAAAAAGTGGAAATTTTATTTTTTACAAATTTTTCATCTAGGGAGAGGTGTTTTTCAACAAAGTCATCAGAGATTCCAAAAAGACCACATGCAAGTTCTCCTGCATAAAGAGGAATTAAATTTTTAGCAAATGACTTCATTTTTTTATTATACACATCCGTATCTTTTCCGTAAAGTGTATTCTTACAATTTACTGATAAAATAATGAAGAAAGGTGATAAGTATGTGTTTTAGCATTCATATAGATAAAGATATAAAACGGATTGCTAAGGCTTTTTCAAGTGAAATTGCATTCGGTGAATTTGAAAAACTTAAAAAAATGCAAAATTATATGGACTCATTAACAGCTCAACAGGTAAAAGAAGGGCTGGGACTTAGTCGAATTCCAAAATCAAATCCTTTTAAAATTCCTGAAGATGATGGGATTGTTTATCCTAATTATTTTGCTCCAATATTAATAAGTAATAATGGAAATCGCTATCTAACACCTATGAGGTATCGTCTAAGGCCCAAGGGGAGCCGTAGTGAGATTCCATCTAAATTTAATGTCTTTAATGCAAGACTGGATTCACTTTTAAATAAGAAAACATGGAAACCTTTAGTTGGTAGAAACCATGGACTTGTACCATTTAATAAGTTTTATGAATGGGTAGAAGAGAATGGAGAAAAAAGATTAGTTAGCTTTAAACCAAGTACAAAGAAAACAATGTGGGCTCCTTGCCTATGGGATTATTGGGAAAGTCCTGATCGTAATATTAGTTTTAGATCCTTTGCTATCATTACCACTGATCCTCCTGTTGAAATACAAGAAGTTGGTCATGATCGATGCCCTATTTTCTTGGATGAGAAGTATATAACTAATTGGTTGAGTCCAGGACAGGATTCAGAAGAATATTTAAAAATATTAGAGCATAAGGAAAAAGTCATTTATGAAACAATATATTAAAATCAAAATTCTCATTATTATATTTTAGGAGAGCGATTTGGTCCTTTCGATGTAGCATTTTTAGAAAACGGACAATATAACGAAAAATGGGAAGAAGTACACCTACTTCCTGAGCAAACAGTTATGGCCTTTAAAGATCTTAGGGCCAAGAAGTTATTTCCAGTACACTGGGGAATGTTTGTTCTCTCCATTCATTCATGGTTTGAACCAATGGAGAGGTTAAGTATAATGAGTGAAGAACAAAGTTTCGAAATTCTTTCTCCAAAACTAGGCCAAATTGTCGATCTAAACACGCCTACTGTTTTTAATAAGTGGTGGCACCAAGATATGTAGGATATTCTCCAAATTGCAATGGTGCGTAGTTTCAAATGCTCTATATCTTTCTAGAATATTATCTAAGTAAATTGACAAATTTAGCTTACGATAAGGGATATAATGCAAGAAATTAGTTCATCGTTGTTGTTTATTATTTTGATACTTTTCGCATTTGGGGCGAATCATTTTTTTAGTAAATATGCTGATAAAATTAGTTTTGTTAAAAGTTTAATATTTTGCATCTTAGGGATTTTAATTGGACCAAATATTGGTTTCTCCATATTATCAAATGAAGTCATTGATAAGTTGGGGCTACTAACATATTTTATTTTGGGAATCGTTGCGTTTAATACAGGATTAAAAACGTGCAGTTTTGAGCTCAGATCGAATTTATTATTGAGAACCCTCGGGGATTCAATCTTACAGTTCGTCGTTATTTCTTTTTGTTTTTTAATTATAGGTTTTACTTATTTGGCAAATTTTCATGAGACAACAATTACTGACTTTAATGTCCTTTTGAAATCTCCCTTGATTGTAAAAACATTTTTGTTCTCCCTTACCTTGGGAGTTATGTCTCTTTTTACTTCAGGTCCTGCCCATTTTTTTAATAAGAAAGATCTTCGCATTAACACTCCTGTCTATGATTCAATTTTAAAAATTTCTAATTTTTTTGAAATGAGCGGGATTATTTTACTCACACTTATTCTTTTTGTTTTGGACTTCTTTATTTTAAGAGATTTTAATTTTCAAAAACTAGGACTGCAGCTTCTACTATTATTAATTGCACCTCTACTAGGCTGGTTGTTTGTTATCTTTATTGGAAAAGAGAGAAATGATGAGAGGATGACTCTTGCAACTCTAGGAGGAGTTCTTTTTTCAACGGGAATTGGAATTATTCTCATTAAGTCATATTTATTCTTTCCATTTCTAATGGGACTCGCTATTGCAAAACTATTTAAAGATTCATTAAAAATTTCTAAAACACTAAATGAAATTGAAGACCCATTTTCTGTTCTATTAATTATTATATTTAGTGCTCAATTAAATATTCCAACGCTAATGACTGTTTTAATTGCAGTAGCTTTTGTATTGTTTAGGTATTTTTACTTATTACTAACGAAGGACTTTATCATTGGAAACGAAATAAAGAAAAAGAACTCAGCAATAGACAAAGTCGGGAGAGGCTTTATCGCTCAGGATGCTTTCGTTATTGGAGCGGCTTCGTTGGTCGCTCATTATTTAGGAGACTGGGGAAACTCGATTCTCTTTGTGGCAATAATTAGTATCGTCTTTAATGAGTTTCTAGGGGCGGGCAGTATTAATTCCTTACTTGTAGATAGTGATGAATTTAAGGTGGATAGGTAATTAATGAAAAAACTACTCATAGCTTTTGCTTTTTTAATAATAACTATTTTTGTTAACAGATATACAAACCTTGATATTGATATAAATACAATTACTCTCATCGGTATGGGTCTTGCCTTATTTGTAGCATTCTCTTTTGCAGAACTAGGTAAAGTCATAGGTTTACCTATGGTCACAGGATTTATCTTAACTGGGTTAGCTCTGGGGCCTGAGCTTGGAAATTTACTTTCATTAGATGTCGTAAACAGACTCAAAATGTTTAACACTCTTGCCATTGGTATTATTGCCCTCAGTGCTGGTATTGAGCTCGACTTAAAAATTCTAGCCCGAGACGCAAAAAGTTTAGCTTCGACTATATTTGGTAAAATCTTTTTTCTTTTTATCTTTATTGCTCCCGTTGTTTATTTCTACGAAAGTCAGTTTAATCTTTTTGGTTTACCAGAAGCTCAAAAGATAGTTCTTGCGATTTTATTTGCTGTTTTTGGACTTGGAACTTCACCTGCAATTGTACTTGCGATTTTAAATGAAACAAAAGCAAAAGGAAGAATATCTAATTTAGTCTTAAATAATGCCATTCTTAAAGATTTTATTGTCGTAGTGGTTTTGGCCATTGCACTAGCTTTTTGTACATCCTTCTTAGCTGGAAGCGCTGTTAATATTGATGAAATCATCCATCATGTTGGTCGAGAAATAGGTTTATCCATGTTATTTGGACTGATTTTTGGTGCCATTATCATTTTTTATCTAAAACATGTTAACGTCGATACATTGCTTTTTATCATTGCAATGATTCTCGTTATTGCTGAAATCTCTAAAATATATCACCTAGAATTTTTACTCGTTCTGATAACTGCAGGTGCTCTGGTAAAAAATACAACAAAATTTGGGGATGAGTTACATCATCTTTTACTAAAGGTCTCATTACCAGTCTTTATAATCTTTTTTACAAACGCTGGAGCTGCGGTACAAGTGAGTAAAACGATTTCGGTTCTTCCTCTTGCAGTATTAATAATACTTGCAAGGTTTCTCGCACTTTATTTTTCTGCAAAACTATCTTCAAAACTTACAAGTGAGCCACCTACAGTTTCAAAAAATATTTGGTTAGGTTATATTCCTCAAGCTGGTGTTACCTTAGGACTAATTGAAATTGTTGCACAAAGAATTCCTTCTATGGCGGCAGATATCTATTTATTAGGTGTTGGTGTTGTCTCTTTGAATCTAATCTTAGGTCCAATTGCTTTTAAATACTCGTTAAAGCAAGCAAATGAAATTCCAGACGATACAATTCAGGATGATGAGGCCTTGGGACATGATGAAAAGTCAGCGACTCCAAATAGGCTTCTTATGCCTAAATTTTCAATTCAAGAAAATAAGCCTATATGTCTTTCCGATTGTGATTTTAAATTGAATAAATTTCCGGTTGTCGAACAACCGATTAAGGATTTTATAGATCAGTATTTCAATGAAGAAAAGAAATTGAACCTTCTATTTACTCAAAAGATAAAGCTCGCTACAGATGGTTTTTTAAATAATATTGATTTTAGTCATTTTGATGAAGCTAAAAAACATGAATTTAAATGTCGGAATATAAAAAATATTGGAAATCTCTATCATGAGATGGTCTCAGTTCTTTCAAAAGATCTACAAAACATTTTTAAAAAGAATATCTTACAAGTTCCTCTACGAGTTGAAGTCAGTATTGAAAGAACGACCTTGTTTGGACAGAAAAAGTTAGAAAAAAGAGACGTTCCACTACAAGTCTTAATTAAGACATTTATGAGGCAAGAGATCTACTCTCATCAAAACCTGATTATTGAAGAGATTATAAAACATATTGGAAATACTTTAGTTGCCTATTTCGAAGATGATAATGTGATTGAGCTAGAATCTTTAAACGAATACTTGAATAAATATTTAGATAACGAGTGTAATCTTCTTAGAAATTTAGTTATTAAGAACTCAAATGAGCATATAAATGATGCAATTATTAAAGGAATTTCAAGAAAGGACTCTTTATCAAAGAGAACAGATGCAATTATTGAATTAGAAAATAGGCTGAATTCTCATCTTGATGTTTCAAAAAGGTTTCTTGAAGCAATTACAAATACAAGATGTTTACATGAAAATATTGTGTATTTTAAAGAAAGTATTTCAAAAAATTTGCAGTCAGTATTTTATAAAAGTTTAACTGAAGTGAATACAGATATAAAAAATAGCTCTACACCAATTTTTATTATCCTTGATAAACTCAAAAAGCATTTTAATGAAATGACTCTTTTAGATGAAAATGAATTAAAATCCTTTAATCTTGAAGATGAATTAGTTGATATTGGAATAAAATTAAATCCCTATATTTTAGAAAATCAATTCAGACAGGAGCTTAGAAACTTATCATTGTCTCTCGTAAATATTGATCTTATGTTTGAATCCTCTATGTCTAGACGCCCTTCTCAATTAATTGATCTCAAATTTAAGAAAGTAGATTTACTTGTTTTAGTTCGTCAACTAGAGGTTTTAGAATTTCTTCCAAAAATTGAAAAGCAGGTAGAAGATTTATTTGATGTGATCACAAGAGTGAAGCTTGAATATGTAGAAACGATCGGTCAAATAAAGTCGATAGCGGCGACTTCTATTGAGATGAATGAACATGCGAGAAAGGGGCTTGTTTCTCAAATCGATTCACTTAGGCGCTCATTCTCCCAAGAATTAGCTCTTCTCAGTGATGCATTTAATGAGTTTCTTCATTGTAGTTCAAAATTAGCAATTACAACTATCGATAGTATTGATACAAAAATATATCAAGGTAAGTTAAGTGCGAATACCGTTGGTCGTTTGAGTTATATTTTTAACTACGGAAAAGATATTTATCGTAATTTTTTTCCTGCTTTAATGGCCATCGTCAAAAGTATTAGTGATAATATTATTCGAGAGACCTCTGTTATCCATTCGCCAGATAAAATTTTATTTAAAAGAGGTAGAGTCAGAGCTGTAAGTAAAGAGTTTAAAGGAAAAATTGATTTTCTTCTCTCTTTTTTAGCTTTCAAAGAAAATACTCAAATCAGTGATTTTTATAAAGAATGTTTCACCCTTGAACCAATTCGTTCTTCAAGTAATATGGTTACAAATATAAAAGTCCTATCAAATATTTTTAGTATAGAAGAGAGTTGGAAAAAAACTGGTTCACTCAAATTGGTAGTTATCAATGGAAGTACGGGGAGCGGTAAAACATCAATGCTTAATATCTTGCAAAATGAAATGGCAACACGAGATATTATTAGAATCTCGGATGATTATGAAACTAAAAAGCAAGGTATCTATAACTTAATGTTAAATCTAATAAAATCTACGAGACGAGATTTTAAAGTTATTCTTTGTGATAATATTGATCATTGGCTAAAAAAATCACCTAAATCAGAAGAGGATTTTACTAAGTTTATTAATCTACTTATGACGAATAAAGATCGTAACATTATGATTGTTTGTACTATTAATAAGCTTAATGTGGATTATTTGAATTCAACCTATAATTTTGATTTAGTGGCCTCTAGAACTTATTCCTTAGAAGATTTGAACTTATCTAAACTTCAAGATCTAATTAATTATCGTCAATGGCAAAGTGGTCAGAAATTAGAGTTTAATAATATCATTTCTCTTCCATTTTTTGGACATAGTTTTTATACAAGGCGCGCCTATAGAAAAATTCTTAATGAAACATCGAATATTCGAAGTTGTTTAACCTCTTGGTTATTTCTTGTTCAAGAGGCAAATGAAGGGGTTACAAAAATTGACTTCACAAATGATATTAATAACAAAAAATTTGATGTTTTAATCTCATATCTTCCAAATGAAGTTTATCTTGTCTATCGCTATTTCTTTCATTTCGGAGAATCAAATGTTGCAGAACTTACAAGAGCATTAATTGTAGATAAGGAACAAGTTATAAGATGTCTTAATTATTTAGAGAATGCTGGGATATTAGAATTTAACCCTAAAGTACATCGTTATGATTTAAATATTATTGTTAGGGCCATGCTTGAAAATAAATTTATCAATAATTTAGTCCTAAGAGAAGGTGAGGCATATGGAAATAATTAAAATATTGCATGCAGAGTTATCAATAATCATTCAATTTCTATCGCTGGATATTATTTTCTTTCTTTTAAAAATCTCAGGTATAACACTAGCTTTTATTCTTATACGTCCTGCGATACAAAAGTTATTAGGAACTGGTAACCGACTTCATAATTTTTTTGATTTACTTCTGAAATGGGGATTTACTTATATTCTTTTTGTTTTCTTTTTTCAACGTGTTATCCAAAGTTACAAGTATGCTCCTGTATTGTCAGTTTGCTTCTCTATATTATTTCTAAGTGTGATTATTATACCCATAACACTGTATTTACTTTCTTTTATTCGATTTATGAGTCTTATCATTAATCGATACTTTTCAATTGGAGATCTAATAAAAGTAGATAACTTTGTAGGTAGAGTGAGAAAGATTGGTTTTTTTAATGCACAATTATACCAAGAAGATGGTAATACGATTATTATACCTTTAAAAGTATTCCTCGATTTTCCAGTAAAAGTTATTCATTCACGTAATTTCTCATTGTTTGAGCGTGATTATGAAATTAAAGATATCGAAAATATAGATAGTTTTTTAAAAACAATTCAATTCAAGCTTAAAAACCTACCATATGATATGGATCTAGAAAATATGAAGGTAAAAGTTGTAGATGATAATATCAATGTCAAAATTAAATATGGCCCGGCATACTTAAGTGGGGTTTTTAGTGAGAGTGTTGATAAACTAATGTCCAATACTATGAAAGAAAATTAGGTTAAATTTTCTCACCAAGTCCATATTTCTTTTCTGAATTTTGATAGATGAGAGTTGTCTCTTTTAGCCACTTCGTAAGATTTTGTTCTCTGTTTGTACTTGATGGGTGTGTTGACATCCACTCTGGAGGTGCTTTGCCACCAGCAGCATGTCCCATTCGTTCCCATACTCTAGGAGCTTCCCTAGGATCATATCCAGCTTTTGCCATATAGATTTGGCCCACTTTATCAGAGTCTGTTTCATCTTCTCTTGAGAACTTTCTATCAAAAAATTCTGCAGCAAAACCACTTGCGACAGCACCTAGGCTTGCTAGCTTTTTACAATTTTCAGTTTTACAAAACATTTCCCCACCTATTAAGACGGCTCCACCAACTAATAATCCTGTAATTTTTGTTTTCATTGCTCTTGCATAGCCTTTTTTACCATGCCTAAGTGTTGCATGTGCAACTTCATGGCCCATTACTGCAGCAAGGGCTGCTTCTGTTTTTAGGACAGGCATTATACCGGTATAGACGGCCATTTTTCCACCAGGCATACACCATGCGTTTACTTGATCAGATTCAATTAAGATAACTTCCCATTCAAAGTTTTCTCCAGAAGCTTTTGCTATTCGATCAGCTACTCGCTCTACCATCGTTTTCCAATGAATATTTGTTGAAAGTTTTGAGGTCTTTTTGACTTCTGCATAAGCTTTTTTTGCTTCTGCATTTATTTCTTTATCGCTGGGCTCTTTAGGTGTGGGAAGGCTAGCACAACCAACTAACATAAATAATAATAAGACTATCTTCATAAAGTACTCCTTAAATGAATCTAGTCTTATTGTTAGATATTTTTTATAAATTTAAAAGCTTGAAATGATATTATTCTATTTAATTGATATCGTTTTTATTTTACTTTCAAGTAAACTAGATTTTTGTGTTTCAACTTCTCTTAATTTTGACTCTAGCTTTGCTCGATTTGAGCTGTATCTCGACAAAAGTCTCATGTTTTCATTGTCAATCTTAACAATTTCTTTTTTTAAACTATTTTTTTGGTAGGTAACTATTGGATAAAGTTGAAGATAAGCATACCATGGTATCTCTTTAGCCGCTTTCTCCATTGCTAATTGTTTATTTTTTAAATTATATATATTAGAATTTTGTAATGCTTTCTCTTTATTATTTTCAAGTTGAACCATTTCATTTTTAATATCATCTTTTATACTTTTTAATTCTCTTGATACCTCTTCTTCTACAGTTTCAATAACACTCTGAAATTGGCCGTAAAACTCCTTGATTTCTGTGTTTGCGTAACCATCAATTGCATAGGCATCATTTGTCGCTCTAGCAATCGCACCTGATACACCACCTCCAAATTGCACCTCCATGTTTGCAGCATTTATAATCGACTCAGCTTGATGATCTTCAAAGCGCGTAATTGATCCTTCCATAATTTCAATATCATCAGATAAATGAAGCTCTTCTTTTAAGTTTACAAACATAAGATACTCATTGTGATCCTTATAAACCATCATGACTTTTCTCATTCCATCTTCTGTGTCGATTGCTTGTAAGATTTCTTTAGCGAGCTCTTTTTTTGTTATTCCAATTGAATGGATAAAAATACTGCTACCTATAAATGGAAGTGCAATAGATTTTATATTATTTTCTTTTGCTAGAATTATTGCATTTTTCAATCCAATCCTAACTCCGTCTAAAGTGGGATTAAAGGCATCACCTGATGTACTCATTGCTCCTGGAGCAACATGTATAATTGAGGAGATTCCGGTTGCTGCTAGATCTCCTGATTTTGTAATCATAGCAGACCCTCTAGGGAGCATATTAGAATTTATGACATTCGAATCTAGAAATGTATTTGATGCTGCTATGGACGTGGTATTCTCTTTTACTTGAATGTTTGCATAGGAATCATTTGTATAGGATAAAAGTGTTGAACTTAGGAAAAGTAAATAAATAATTTTATTAGATTGCATGATAGCTCCTCATCAAAAACAAGATAAAAATTTGTTATGAGCTCATTCTACAAGAAATAACTACTGCATAATATACAATCGAACACTATTTACAGTGTATCTAAATAGTAGACAATAATGATGTAACTACTTATTATTAATAGAGTTTATCACTGCGACCTATTTCATATTTTTAATGACATAGGACATTTGGGATGATGAAATCAATACAAATAATCATAAAAGATAGGTAAAATATGGAAAAATGGACTTTAATTACTGGAGCGAGCTCTGGAATTGGTAGAGAGACAGCGCTGAAGTTGGCTTCAGAGAATCATAACTTAGTCATCTGCGGCAGACGCCAAGAGAGACTTGAGCAGTTACGAGATATTATCTCAAAAAAGACCAAGGTTAAGGTACTTATCCTTTCATTTGATATCCAAAATCTATCGACAATAGAAGAAAAAATGAAAGAGTTTTCTTCTGAATTAGCTAACGTTACAACTCTTATTAATAATGCAGGGTTGGCCATTGGTGTTGATACCCTAGATAAAGGAAATCCCCATGATTGGGACCAAGTCATTGATACTAATATAAAGGGTCTCCTTTATATGACTAGATTAATGCTTCCAATATTAAAAACTCATAAACATGCAGATATTATAAATCTAGGTTCTGTCGCTGGAAGATGGACATATCCAGGTGGGGCTGTTTACTGTGCAACTAAACATGCTGTTCGTGCAATTAGTGAAGGATTAAGGCAAGATCTTTTTGGATCAAATATAAGGGTTTGTTGTATTGAGCCTGGACTTGTTGAAACTGAGTTTAGTTTAGTCAGGTTAAAGGATGAAGAAAAAGCAAGAGCTGTCTATGCTGGTATCGAAACGTTAACACCATCTGATATTGCAGATACAGTTTCATGGATTTTAAATCGACCAAAACACATGACGATTCAGGAAATAGTGATTTATCCAACTGCTCAAGCATCTGTGACTTTAGTCGATAGAAAGTAATGAACAAATTTAAATTATTAACTTATATTGATGGGCTATTTTTTGCTTTGATGGTTTCTACGGCGGAGTCATATGCTCTTTTCTATCATACTAAAAATGGTCTGGGTGGAATGGAGCTGGCCCTTATTTCTACGTTTCCCATTTTTTTTGCGGCCATCTCTCAGGTACTTATTCCAAAATTTGTGACAAATAAAAATATCAGCTTTGCGCTACTTCTCGCTATGGGGATGCAAGTGATCTCATTGTTAGGAATTTTCCTGAGCACAAATGAAGCTAATAGTTTTTGGCTCTTAATGGTGAGTTTAAGTTTATATTGGGTCGGTGGACAAAATGCAGGATTGTTTTGGTTAGATTTTACATCAAATTATATTCCAAAAGATGAATATCCTCGATATATGACTAATCGAAATATATTTGTCGTGCTCTTTACAATGGTTTTCTATTTATTATTTTCTTATCTGTTGGAAGACTTAGAATCTTTTAAAATCTTATTTTTGATAGGACTAGTTGCAAGAACTATTTCAATTTTTATTAATATTTATATTATTTATCTTTCTAAAAAAAGTAAAAGTGCTCAATCAAAAACGCATGATCAAGGCCATAAAGATTCAAAACCTATTCATCAATTAATTAATCGTTTTTTAATTTGGGGTGGTCTTTTCAGGATAAGTGTTAATCTCAGTTCACCTTTTTTTATTGTCTATATGGTAAATGATTTAAACCTCTCCACTCCAGATTATGTTTGGTTGACTGCCGCACCTTTTTTGGGAAGGGCACTTTTTTTAAGCAACTGGCAAAAAGCATCTCTTGGAGGTCGTTTTTATTTCGGATCACAAGTTGCAGTTTTGTTTATTGCCTTTCTTCCAATTGGCTGGACATTTTCGAGTAACTTTTTTTATCTCATTATACTACAGTTAATGTCAGGACTTTTTTGGGGCGGTTTAGAGCTTACACAAGTCCTAATGTTTCAAGAGCATTATTATGGAAATACGAGAAAAATTCTAGGTATCCAACAGGCCATTTTTACAACATGTGCAATGCTTGGTGCAGGGATTGGAGGATACTTAATTGAGAAAGGTATCACGATTGATAATATATTTGAAATTTCTACAATTGCGAGATATATTGTTGCCATTGCTCTCGTTTATAATCTTCGCTCCTTTAATGTTAGTAAATTAAGCTTTAAAGAGGGACGAATTTTTCTCTTTAGTGTATTGTCATTAAGACCGTCTCTTGTAAACACAGGAAGAGTTTTGTTTTTAAAAAATAATAGGGCAATCAAATTGGATCGTGATGATTAAGACAGATATATTTAAGTATGGATTTAAATCCATGTTTCCTGTAATACCCGGAATGATACCATTTGGTCTTATTATGGGGACTGTTGGAATTACCTCTGGACTAAGTTTACCTGAAACAATGGGACTTAACTTTTTGGTTTTCGGTGGAGCTTCTCAATTGGTTGCAGTTGATTTAATGACAAAAAATACTTCAAGCTATCTCATTATTTTTACGGGAATTATTATCAATTTAAGATTCATTCTTTATAGTGCCGCCAACTCTGTTTTTTTAAAAGAATGCTCCTTTCTTTTTAAACTGATGGGAGCATATTTATTAACAGATCAATCCTATGCAGTAACATCAGCAAAAGAAACTGAGTTGAGATCCAATACTGAACGAATTCATTTCTATTTTGGATGTGGTCTCTGTATGTTTGTTTTTTGGAATCTTAGTGTTTTGTTAGGATGTCTATTTGGAAATATTGTTCCATCAAGTTTGTCCCTCGACTTTGCAGTTCCTTTAAGTTTTATGGCATTAACCATTCCTGCTTTAAAGTCAAAATCATATTATTTTATCGCAATTCAATCATTGGTTTTATCAATACTTTTTATAAATCTTCCTTTTAATTTGGGACTCATTGTTACTGCAAGTCTTGGCATTTTCTCTTCTTATCTCTTTATAAAGTTTAAAAGGAAAATATGAATAGTTATTATTTATGGTCGTCAATCATTCCACTCTCAATAGGAACATTTTTAATCAGATCATCTTTTATTTTTTTATCAGATAAATTTAAGTTAAACGATGAAATTAAGCTGTTGTTTTCTTATATTCCAGCATCTGTTTTACCTGCTCTCCTGGGTCCTATGGTCTATTTTCATAAAGGAGAGATCGATTTTTTTAATTACCATGAACGACTTATCGCTTTCTTATTTGGCTGTATCATTTGTTTTTACACAAAAAATATTTTTTTAACAATTATAGCCGGTTTGCTAGGGCTATACTTTCTTCGTTTACAATTTCTTTAACCAATGAATAGACTCCATTATAAAATTCTTGAGTAACGATATTGAATCTTTTATCATTCTTTAAAGGAGATTTTTATGAAATTTTTTATAGTTGGACTCTTAAGTCTTTCAAGTGTTTTTGCAAGTTCACTTCCATGTGGTGGGCAGCAAGGTGATTATTTTATTAATCAAAATGGTGAAAAAGGAGGCTTTGTAGCTTCTACTGCATTGGTTGAAAGCACAGTTTATCTAGGAAAGAATGTTCAGATTTGTGATCAAGCTAGAGTTGGAGATTCAGCGGAAATAACAGGATATGCTATTATCAAAGAGAATGCTCAAGTTTATCACCAAGCAAAAGTTTTTGGAAATGCAATGGTTTTTGGTCATGCAGAAGTCTTTGAGAGAGCAATCATTTGGGAAGATACAAAAGCCTATGGGGATTGTAAAATCTATGGATTTGCAGGCCTGAAAGGAAATGTAGAAGTCTATGGAATTGCCAGAATGTTTGATGCAACTTACTCAAGTGGACGATATTTCTAAAAGAATATGACATTGAAGGGAGAAGTTTGTATAGTAAGAAAATGTACAAACTTCGTTCTTACCAACAAAAAGCTGTCGATAGCACCATTAGCTATTTTAAGAAAAAAAGGGAACCTGCATTAATCGTTTTACCTACTGGTGCCGGTAAAAGTTTAGTCATAGCTGAGCTTGCTAAACTAGCAAAAGGGCGAGTTTTAATACTTGCTCATGTCAAAGAACTAGTCGAACAAAACTATTTAAAATTTAAGAGTTATGATCTTGATGCTGGTATCTACTCCGCAGGACTTAATCAAAAAGATAGTTATCAAAAGGTTATTTTTGGAAGTATCCAGTCTGTTGCTCGTGCTCAAGAGTCATTCTTCAGTGGCTTTACTTTACTTATTATTGATGAATGTCATAGAGTTAGTCTGGAAGATGATACTCAGTATAGTTCTGTCATTAGAAAACTACAAAATCTTAATAAAAATATTTGTATTTTAGGCTTAACGGCAACACCTTATAGACTTGGTGTTGGATGGATTTATAATATAGGTCATAATGGAGAAATTCAAACTGAAGAGGAGCGTTTTTTTAAACGTTGTGTGTTTGAATTGCCTCTCGATTATATGATCAAAAACAAATACCTTACACCCCCAGTTAAAATTGATATTCCAGTGACAAGTTATGATTTCTCCGAGCTTACTCAAAAAGGAAAGCTATATTCTTTAGCCGAAGTTGATGAACTTCTTAGACAACAAAGAAGACTCACTCCTTTAATTATAAAAAATATTATTGATATTGTTGATCAGTATGAGCGTCAGGGAGTTATGATTTTTAGCAGTACTGTTAAACATGCTGAAGAAATTATGGAGTATCTCCCACCAGGGGATGCTCGTATAGTTCTTGGGGAAACAGATTTATCAGTTCGAGACGATATTATTAATGATTTTAAAGAGAAAAAATTTAAATATTTAGTCAATGTATCAGTCTTAACGACTGGTTTTGATGCTCCTCATGTTGATGTTATTGCGATACTTAGACCGACAGAATCGGTGAGTTTATATCAACAAATTATAGGAAGAGGACTTAGGTTAGATAAAGATAAAAAAGATTGTTTTGTACTCGACTATACTGGAATGGGACATAATATTTATTCACCAGAAATTATGGATAAAAAAACAAATAATGAATCAGTACCAGTTATCGTTCCTTGTCCACAATGTGGTTTTTCTAATAATTTTTGGGGAATCCTTGATCATGATGGAGAATTGATCGAGCATTATGGGCGAAAATGTCGAGGAAGTTTTCAAGACCTGGATACATTTAAAAATACTCCATGTGGATTTCTTTTTAGATATAAACTTTGTGATAAATGTTCATGTGAAAATGATATTACAGCAAGAGAATGTAAACAATGTGGAAATGTATTAATTGATGCTGACTCGAAACTTAAACAAGCAAAACTCTCAAAGAATGCTCATATATTAAAACCAGAACTCATTAATTTTGAGGAGCGCATGGATAAAAATGGAAAGCCTTTTTTAGAAATTAAATACTATGACTGTGATGCTCAGTATCTATCTGAAATTCATTATTTAAATAATACAACAAGCCTTAAAAAGTTTGATGTGAATTTTTTACGTTCACATCTTCGAAGACCCGAGTTAAAAATTTCTCTTAACTCCATTGGTGATGTATTGAAGTATAAAGGGATTCTTAGAATGCCAACATATATCATAGCAAGAAAACAAGATAAGTATTGGCGGATTACCGAAAAAATCTTTATTGAAGAGATTGGATCAATCTAAATATTCTCTGCTTTCATGTAATGAATCAATCGTTCTAAATTGCAATTCAAGCTCTGAACATCTCTTAAGGGATCTAGCATAAGATAAAATAGGCCATACTTCATAGAGAAATATTTGAACTGGATTCCAAAGTGATACCCAACCTAGTACAGAGAGTCCTTCCATATAAAAAGTAAATAAAACATCAGGGTTTTGAACTTGAGAAATATGTTGGATATAAATACATAAGAATAAAAAAAGAAGACCTATGACAATGGCCTTAAACCCATCAAAGCATCGAAATCTAAAATCAATTTTTTTTGTCACAGCTCTATATTTTAAGAAGGATTTTACAGATCTTTCAAGCTTTTGTTTTTCACTTTCATCCCCGCTAAATTCATAAAAACAAAAATCAATTCGAACTTTCAGCTTTTTAGGAATTTCTCTTAGGCAATGTATGAGATATGTTTCAACAGAAGGTTTTAAATCCCTTGTTTTCAAAGGAGAAGGATCTTTATCCTCATAAAGGTCATAAGGAGTTTTGATCGCTATTTCAATGACGACTAAATCATCAATTATACGATGGCGCTTAATAAATTCTGGAGACCAATTTCTAAAATACATAATGAATTATGATCTTAAAAACAAAAAATTAAAAGAAGTATTTTCCAATCATTCCTAAAATAATACAGGCCATTAGAATTTTATAGATATTAAGTTTCAATTTAAACTGCATTATCATTGCAATGATACAAATCAGAGCAGCAAAATAATCTAGGGAGGATAGAACAGGTAGATTAAAGTTAGCAATTGTAAAATTGAAGTTTTGAGTCTTTAAAAATAATGAGTTAAGCACAAACCAAAGAGAGAGGTTGAAAATGACTCCAACGACTGATGCTGTTATTGCTTTAAGAGCATCTGAAAATACTTTTTTTCCTCTAATAAACTCAACATAGGGTGCAAGGGTAAAGATAAATAAGAAGCAAGGAGCAAAGGTCATCCAAGTCGTAAGTATCGATCCTATAAATGCAGAGAGGAGAGGATTAAATTCTCCTGGGAACCGATATGCTCCCATAAAACCAACATATTGAACAACTTGAATAAGTGGCCCTGGTGTACTCTCAGCGAGGGCCAATCCGTCGAGCATTTCATTCCCTTGAAGCCAGCCGTAGACGTTGACTGCTTCCTGAGCAACATAACTAAGAGCTGCGTAGGCACCTCCAAAAGTCACTAAAGACATTTTACTAAAAAATGTATTTATAGTGTGAAAGTTTGATTGAGAGCCGAAAATTAGATAAACAATTAAGACCGGAAAAAACCAAATTGTTAACCATGTGAATAAAGTTTTTATCGTATGAAGAGTTTTAGGCATAACTTCTTCAAGGACTTCATTATTATGATCAAGTGTTTTTGAAAACTTACCGTAAATGACTCCTAGTAAACCGGAGGAGATGACAACTATTGGAAAAGCAATATTAAAGATGAATAAAGATAGAAATGCATAGATAGCAAGACACCAGTAAAAACCATTATTCAGTGACTTTTTTGAAATCCTGTAAAGTGCAGCCAATACGATAGCTATTATCGCCGGTTTAATACCGTAGAAAAGCCCTTGAACTAGGGAAGTGTCATTATAGAGAACGTATAAATATGATAAAAGTAAAATGGACAAAAAGCCTGGTAGGATAAATAATGCTCCGGCAATTAATCCTCCTTTCCATTTTTTCATCATCCAGCCCATATATGTGGCCAATTGTTGAGCTTCAGGACCAGGAAGAAGCATACAAAAATTTAATGCATGTAAAAAACGCTCTTCTGAGACAATTTTTTTATCTTCAACAACAAGTTTATGAATGACAGCTATTTGACCAGCAGGTCCTCCAAAACTATTTAATGCAACATGGCCCCATACTTTAAAAAGCTCTTTATAAGTGATATCTTTTTTCATAATGTTACTATTACTTGATCGTTAAAATATTGTCAAAAAGTTGGATGTAGGATGGAACCTTTAAAATATATGTTTAATAAAGAATTTGTTCAGAGCTTATCTTTGAGAATTGAAAAATTTTATCCAGAGTTTGATAAAAAGAATTTCTTAAAAGATATATTTAATAAAAATTGGGATCAATTAGAACTTAAAGCACGTATGCATCATATTAGTGATATTTTGTTTAAGCATTTGCCGGATGATTACAAATCTTCTATTGAGATTTTATTAAAAGTCGCACCTTCTGTTGAGAAGGGTGGCTTTCAATATATGATATTTCCAGATTTTGTTGAAAAGTTTGGACAAAATGACTGGAAAATATCTATAGATGCATTAAGTGAATTTACTAAGATTGCAAGTTCCGAGTTTGCTATTAGACCTTTTATTATCAGTGATCCGAAAAGGATGGTTAAGATTTTATTAAAATGGAGTAAGCATAAGAATGTTCATATTAGACGGCTTTCATCTGAGGGAATAAGACCTAGGCTGCCTTGGGCCATCTCTTTGGAAAAATTTAAACAAGACCCATCAGATATTATACCTATCCTAGAGAACTTAAAGTCTGATTCCGAATTGTACGTAAAGAAAAGTGTCGCTAATAATTTGAATGATATCTCAAAAGATCATCCTGACTTGGTGCTGAGTATTTGTAAAAAGTGGATTGGAAAAAATGAGAATACTGATTGGATTATTAAACATGGATTAAGAACTTTATTAAAAAAAGGAAATAAATCTGCTCTTAAACTCTTTGGTCAAGATCAAATGAAAAACTTAAAGTTAGGGAAGGTTCATCTTTTAAAAAGAAAAATTAAAATTGGTGAGGAGCTACCATTTAATTTTAAAATTCACTTACAAACACTCAAAATAACAAAAGTTCGTATTGAGTATAAAATTTATTTTTTCAAAAAAAATGGAACCTATACTAGTAAAGTATTCAAAATCTCTGAGAAAAATCTCAAAGAGGACTGTCTTATTAACAAAAAACATTCCTTTAAGCAGCTAAGTACAAGAACTCACTATGCGGGTATTCATTATATTTCAATTATTTTAAATGGAAATGAAGGAACTAAAGAGATATTTACTATTATATAAAAAATACATATCTTTTCATTTTTTATCTTTTGATTTGCTGTGCTGTGCTATATCGTCCACAGTAAATATACTAGGAGAAAAGATGAAAAAACTACTTATCGTTTTATCAATTTGTACATCAATCAATTCTTTTTCAAAAGACTTTCCAGTCTCTGATTCAATCGTTCAGTCAAATATCTCTATAAACTGCTTTGATGATTCATCTGTTGAATTTGTTGCTGATAATTTAAAACTAACAGGGATGGCAAGTGACCATTCAAAAATGATAATAGAAAAAAGAGCAAAAATTGAAAATAGTACTGTTTTAGTTTCTGGTAGAAAATTTGGAAATATCAGTTCAAGGGAAATGGACGAGCTACAATCTAGAGTTGATGAGTGTCTTGCATCTGAGGATCGATCTTTGGAGAATATCACATCTGTGAATATTAATTTAATTAAAGGAATTGTATTAAAAGATCTAAAATTAGAAGAAAAATACTGTGTCTATGACGGTCCTACCATTTTTGAATCAGCATTTAATTTTACAGGTGAGAGAGCGAGAAATTACTACGAGTCAATTTACCTAAATGATAATTACGTAACTTCAGAAGTCACAAATAGAGACACGACTACTTGTATTTCTGCTAGGACAATAATAGACGGAACGACAGGAACAATTGTTGCGCCATTTGCTGCCATTTGGATTGGTGGTAAGTTTATTCTTAAAAGTCTCATTACATCTATTTTAGATTAAGAAAGTATCCCACCGAGGATTTTTCTAAGGTGGGAGATCACAAGAGTTTTTTATAAAAAAATTATTACGATATCCTATTAAAACGAACGAGTTATTATTGGCCTATAATAGTGCTGATGAATTACTATTAGAGTTTTTAGAAACTCAAGATTTAGTTAATAAAAGTATTTTAATTTGTAACGATGCCTTTGGTGCCCTGAGCTCTCATCTCCATGATTTTGATATAACCGTTGTTAGTGATTCATATCTCTCAAAAATGTCGATTGATTTAAATACAGAAGGACGAATCATTTCGCAGACAAGTGTACCCGATAGAGACACAAAATACGATATTGTCGTTTTTAAAATTCCAAAGAATTTAGCTTATTTTGAAGACTTACTATGCCAACTAAGAAAATTTTCTCATAAAGAAACTTCTTTTATATTTGGTTCAATGGTAAAGCATCTCTCAAATGGAGCCTTTAGTATTATTGAGAAGAAAATTGGTAAAACAACGACTAGTTTGGCAAAGAAAAAAGCTCGGCTTATTTTTGCAAACTTTGAGGCACCGGATTGTATTAAGTTTAAAAATAAAACGATAAAAGTAGAAGGGCTTGATAAAGAGCTAGAAAACTTCTCCAATGTTTTTAGTAGAGATAAGCTTGATATTGGTGCAGCTTTTTTCAGACAATATATTCCTAAAAGCTCATATAAAGAAATTCTAGACCTAGGCTGTGGTAACGGAGTGTTGGGAATTTGGGCAAAAAAAAATAATCCTCTTGCAAGAATCACATTTACAGATGATTCACATATGGCGGTAGAGAATGCTAAATTTAATTATCATAAACTATATACAGACAAACCTGTAGGAGTATGGACTAATTGTGGAGAGTCATTACCCGATAATTACTTTGATTTGGTCCTTTGCAATCCTCCATTTCATCAAGATCATACAATTGGGGACTTTATAGCAGTTCAAATGTTTATTGAAGCAAAAAGGGTTTTAGCGTCGGGGGGAGTTCTTCGAGTTATTGGAAACTCACATTTAAAGTACAACTTTAAGTTAAAAGAGTTATTTGGAAGCTATAAACTTATTGCTACGAATTCAAAGTTTAATATCTATGAATGTATCTTAAGCTAATACTAAGTTATGAGAATTCAATTCATATCCCTTTTGTTAAATATGAAAATTATTCAGGCAAGCTAGATATTTAGGCATAAATAAGATAATTGTGCACAATGTAGCTAGTCTTTCATAAGGATAAAATATGAATAAATTTCTTTTAGTTCTCAGTACATTTTACTCAGTCCTCGCTTTCAGTGCTCCTCCTGAAGCAATGTTTTCACCATACGAAGGTGATCAAGCGTTTAATAGAATTTATTCGAATGTTGAAGCGGCTAAAAAAACGGCGCATTTAACAATTTATTCATGGTCAGATGCTGGCATTACAAATGCTATGGAAAAGCTTCTAGAATCAAACCCTGATGTAAAACTAAGAGTTGTTCTCCATAGACCTCTTGCAAAAACTGCAAGCACAAAATCAAAAGTAGCTAAACTTGAAAAACTCGGTGCAATGTTTAAAATGGCAAAAATGAATATGCATGAAAAATTTGTCCTTGTTGATTCAAAAAAATTAGTTAATTCAAGTGCAAATATGTCGGGTGGGGCAAAGAATAGATATGCTGAAGATTTTGTTTTTATTGATTCTGATGGAGAAAAAGATAATGAAAAGCTTATTTCATCATTTGAAAAGGAATTTGCTATTCTATGGAATACTTCTGAAGATATCGTTACAAAAGATGAATTACAAAAAGCAGATATTTTAAAATTTGATATTGATTCACCAAACTTAGCAGATGAAGAGGATTCAATGACACTTCATTCAAGTTCGATGAATTTTGATTTAGAGCTTAATAAAGTAGGATCGGCTGATTATAAAAAAGGTAAAATTGTTAATATGAGTGATAGAAAACTTGCTGATGGGAGTGAACCATTTGCTGTTTCAAGTGCACTTATAAGAGCAATTGATGAAGCTAAAGAATCAGTTCAACTCTCTTTAAATCATTTTAACTTATATTCAGTCTCAGAAGCATTAATTAGAGCAGTTAATAGAGGAGTTGAAATTAGGCTTGCTGTTGATAACCAAGAGTTTAAAACAAAAATTAGAGATACAGGAAGAAGATCAATTGAGATGACTCCACGTTTTATAAGAGATTGGAAATTACTTCCAGGCAACAAAAATAAGGAAGCTCCTGTCAGAGTAAAGTTTTATAGCCATGCTCCTCACCATGCTTCATGGTTATTAAATCACCATAAATATGTAATTATAGATGCGAAAGGAGAGAAGCCTGTTCTTTTTGCAGGAAGTTTTAATTTATCTCAAAATGCAGAATTTAATCAATTTGACAGTCTTGTAGAGTATAAGGGCAAAGATTATCTATCACTAATCAATAGTTACTCAGATAATCATGACAGAATCTGGGGCATGAATAGAGATGCTAGTGATAGGCCATCAAAAGCTGCACTTGATTATTTTAAAACGGTTTATGAGGGAAGTTATGTTCGTATTCATGCGGCAGGACCTGATAATGCAGTATCACTCACATGGTCTGAAGCACTTAAGCTTAAGAAAGATATGAATACAGTTGCTCCTGGAATGTTCCGTGGTCTTTATAGTAAGTCAGCATGTTCTTATTATGACTTCAAAACACAAAAATATTTTGGTGGAAGTGCTTGTAAATAGTTCAAAAAAATAAATTTAAGTAATTCTTTATGTTATAACCACATTGTAATTAACGACAATGAGGTAAAAGTGGGAACACTAAATTTTAAAGATTTAAAAATAAAGCCAGAAATATCTAGAGTCCTAGCAGAAATGGGATTTACAGAGCCGACTGAAATTCAAGCAAGTGCAATCCCAGTTCTCTTAAATTCAAATAAAGACTTTGTCGGTCAGGCCCAGACTGGAACCGGAAAAACAGCAGCCTTTGTTATTCCTCTATTGGAGAGAATCGATTATTCAAACCATAATGTACAGGCCCTAATTTTGACTCCAACAAGAGAGCTTGCGACTCAAGTTGAAAATGAAGTGAAAAAATTCGGAAAATATACTGATGTTAAGTCTACTTGTGTTTATGGTGGAACAGGATATGAGAATCAAATAAAAGCATTGAGATCAGATAAACCGCAAATTGTCGTTGGGACTCCGGGGCGAGTTATTGATATGATTAAAAAGAGAATTCTCAAGCTTGATCATGCAAATTTCTGTATTCTTGATGAAGCAGATGAAATGCTTAATATGGGATTTTTTGAAGATGTTCAAATTATTCTTGATTCTTTTAAAGAGGATCGTCAGTTAATGATGTTTTCTGCAACAATGGCACCTCAGATTTTAAAGCTTATTCAAAAATCATTTAATGAGCCTGTTGTTTGTAAAATTAAAAATAGCTCTTTAAGTAACGATGATATTGAACAAAAATATTTTGTTGTAAGAGAGAAGCATTTTAAAGAAGCTCTATCTCGATTAATTGAAGATGCTCCAGAAATGTATGGAATTGTTTTTTGTCGTACTAAACTCGAAACAAAAACTGTTGCAGATGATTTAAAAAAGCGTGGTCAAATGTGTGAAGTGCTTAATGGTGACATGGGACAAATCGAGAGAGATCATGCAATGAACTGCTTTAAAACAAAGAAAGTCAATTTACTTGTTTGTACTGATGTCGCGGCAAGAGGAATTGATGTTGATCACTTAACTCATGTGTTTAATTATGGACTTCCAAGAGATAATGAAAGTTATGTTCACCGTATTGGTAGAACAGGAAGAGCAGGAATAAAAGGTAAGGCCTATACAATCCTAGGACCAAAGTCAGCTTTTGTTATTAAACAAATTGAAAAACATATTAATAAAAAGATTGTTCAAGAAGCACTCCCTACAGTTGAAAAACTTAAGCGAAATTTGGTTCAAAAAGAAATTGAAAATGCCTCTCAGATTCTAAGTGCAATTAAATTAAAAGGTGAAGATTTTAAAACAGAGTCCTCATTTGATTTAATTGTTGAGAGCTTTGGAGATTTATCTAAAGATGAGCTCATGAAATTAATGTTTGTTTGGAAATTTAATAAAGAGATGAGACATCTTAATAATTTAGCTGATATAGAATCTGATATGAGCACAAAAGATGAAAAAGAAGCTCGTATTAAAAAGAAGTCTACTCGTGTTAGGGGATCTGCACCAAGATCAAATCGATCTGAATCTTCAGGGAAAAGATCTTTCTCTCCAAGAGGTGGAAGAGATCCTAAGAAAAGTAGATCAACTAGATTTTCGAGCTAAGCTTACCAATCAATTGGAAAATAATCTTTTAGAAATTTACCACACCAGTGTTTTCCAGAGTTAATTCCATCAAAAAATGGATCACAAACTCTGGCCGCACCATCTACGATGTCTAGTGGTGGATGAAAATCATGAGTCTCTTGTTTCATTTTAGATAAGTTTGCAGGATCTTCATCAGTAACCCAACCAGTATCAACTGCATTCATATAAATACCATCTTTTGCAAAATCAAGAGCTGATGTATGGGTCATCATATTAAGTGCAGCTTTCGCCATATTAGTATGAGGGTGTCTGTCTTCTTTTTTAAAGCGATGAAATTTTCCTTCCATAGCAGTAACATTAACAATATGTTATTTACCCGTATTTTCTTTCCGCATAAGATGAATCAGTCTATTAATTAAAACAAATGGAGCAACTGAATTCACTAGTTGTACTTCAAGCATCTCTGGAGCTTGAACTTCTCCTAGTCGAAGTCTCCAACTATTTGTCGTTCTTAAATCAACTTGCTGGTGGTCAAGATCAAGCTTTCCTTCCGGAAATACTTCTTGTGCAACAAGTGAATTATCAAAACTATAAGGAATTTGAGAGAGTTCAGCTGATGCTCTTATACCAACACCTGGAGCATCTGTATGCCAAGCTATTGGAAGATTCTTATTTGATTGATCATGAGATTCTAATCTTTGTATACAGGCATGATGAGAGTTTAGCAGAGCTCTAACTTCATCAGACATATGAGAGAGATTCATTCTTTCATTTTCCATCATATGAGAATAGAAGCCTGACGGGCGTCTTACAGTTTGAGCCGCATTATTAATGAGTATGTCTAGTCTATCATAAGTTTTTTCAATAAATTTAGCGAAGATCTCAACACTTGGAGTATGACGTAAATCGAGTCCATATATATGAAGTCTATGACCCCAGTCTTTAAACTCAGGTTCTTTCGAAAATCTCATGGCAGAGTCTACTGGAAAGCGAGTCGTCGCTATAACAGTTGCGCCAGCTCGAAGAAGTAGAAGTGTTGCTTGGTAACCTATTTTAAGTCTAGAACCTGTGATAAGGGCCACTTGCCCTGTCAAGTCTGCTTTTTGATAGCGTTTATAGTAATTCAATTCAGCGCAATCTTGGCACATGGAATCGTAGAAATGGTGAACTTTTGTAAACTTAGTACGACAGACATAGCAGTCATGGGGTGTGAGATACTCTTTTTGTTCAATTTCTTCTACTTTATTAAAATCGAGCATAGCAGGAGCGATGTAGAAATCAGTATCTCTTGAAGATCTTATTCCCGTAGCTCTTCTTGCCTCTCTATTTACTTGTTTTTCTTTTTGTCTTCTTAGTTTTTTGACTTCTTTTTGGCGCTTTTTTGTTTCTTCTCTATCAGGTCTTGTAATATGTCCTGCAAGTTTAAAAAGATTAATTCTCTCTGAATCAGATAAGAATGCTAATTGTTCAGTATTTTCTGAGAAAAGTCTAAGTGTTTCAAGCATTTGATCAAACTGATCTTGCTCAAACTTCTGTGTATATTTTTCGGTGTCATTTTTCATCAAAAAGAAATAACACTTCTTATTCAAAAATTCTACTTACTATTTTTGATAGATTCCATTCTCAAAATTTCTTGAAATGATGAGTAGCCTAAAGACAAGGGTAGAGACAAAGATGTGCCATAAAAAATGTGTACCCACTGGAAAGCTAGAGCAAAGAGTATGATCTATACTTCTAAAAATAAGACTTATAAAAAATAATATGCCTCCAATGAAATAGTCTTTTGCTATTAGAGGTCTCTCTTTCATTAAAATAAATGAAATCATAAAGAGTGCTAAGAGACAGTGAAAATATCCATGTGAGCCATTAAACATTGGATAATCAAGCCATTTAAAGAGGTTGCCAGAGAGCATAAATATAACCACTAAGCAAATTGATTTTAAATTGCTATGGTTGAAAACCTTTCTAAAAGTGAAGTAGAAAAAGAGTGTCATAAAAATAACAATTGGTATTATATCTGCATATTTAGTCAAAACATTAGCAAAAGTATGAAATAAAAAACTTCCAACTCCAACTATAATAGCATTAATAGAGAGTATAAAAGTCCATGTTTTATCTTTTTTAAAATTAATGGATTTTAAAATGATAAAACCAAAGATAATAAATAAAATATTTGTCAGTGCATTTAAGGGTTCTGCCCAAAAAAGGGTAGTGAGTCTTTCACAATAGTTATCAATATTTTGAAATAATACTTCCATAGGGTCCATAATAATGTAATTCAAGATAAATAACAAACCTAAAATCAGTAACTTAACAAATATGAAGTAAGTAAAGTTTTCAGTCGAGCTATCTCGAAGTGAGATGTGAATTTATAATTTTTCTTATGAAAATAATTTATTTAGCCTTACTTTCATTATTGGTTTTGTCTTGTGGACTGAAGCCTGAATCTCAACAAGTTGAAACAAGATATGCTAGAACTTCTATCGGGGAGCCTCTATTACTATCTTTTTCTAATGATAAATGTGCTCAATTTGATCTTTTTGGATCCTACCCTGGTGTTGATCTCGTTATAGCTGGACAAAAAAAGTATTCTCAAATGACGAACTTTCTAAGTGAGCAATTATTTTCAGATATTGAATTGAACGGAAACTATATCTATAAAGTATATCCAAAATTAGAGCTAGTAAAAAGTGGCGTTGACTTCAAGCCCTGTAAAGTTGATGAAGATTATGATGACAAAAGCTATGAGGATGCTGCGATCAGTATCTTAAAACCAATTACCGATTTTAAAAAGAATTTTTCAGAGTTTCATGAAGAGCTAAGATTAGAGAAATTAAAATTAAAAGTTTTACCATTAATTGAGCATAATACCCAATTTAATACAGGCCATGAAGTTAATAATGCTTATTACTCTTATTCTTCAAAAGAAATAGTGTTTTTACCCCAAGGGCGAGATAAATTTGGTCATATACCTTTTAACGGAACCCCTTTGTGGAAATTTCCCATGGTGCCTCTTCATGAATATGGACATCATATATTTGCATCAAAAGTCTATTCTTCAAATAAGAATATTAACACTCCTGACAAGGAATTATGCTTTGATAATTCAGATGAGACATCTTCTTTTCTAGATAATCGTGGTAAAGATGATAAGAGAAGAGTAGGGAAGTGGACGGCGATTTCAGCATTAAATGAAGGTTTTGCAGATTTATTTGCCTATTATGGAAATCAAACAACTCGTAAGCTCTATGGTATGGGATGTATGATTGCAAGTCGTGATGTTGAGTCCAATACCTTTTTTAATAGCGATTTAAAGGTGCTTAATCAAAAAGCACTAAATGATTTTTCAAGTACAACATTTATCAATTATGACTTTTGTGATGTTGATACAGATTATCAGGATGTTCATATTATTGGTGCCATATATGCTCGTGCATGGTTTGATATTTTTTCTAAAACAAAATTATCTGATGAAGAAAAACTAAAAGTCCTCATCCATTGGATTGAAAAAATTAGAGAAATTGCATCAAAGGACTTAAAGGTTCAATCAGTCCTTCAACGTTCATTTAATGCTATGGAAGAAACTGTTAAAGAAGACTTAAATCAATTAATTTGTCCGATACAAACAACTTATTTTCCGGAATTTAAATCAGTTTTTTGTATGAAATAAGTTTAGATTTCTATAAGATAAGATATGACAAAAATACGTAAAGCCGTTTCCATTATCTTTAAATTTGAAAATAAAGTCTTTACCATTAATCGACAAAACTTTTTGTCGGCCTTTCCTGGCTATACTGCATTTCCAGGAGGAAAAGTTGATAGGAGTGATGAAAAAGCAAGCGATGAATTAACCCTTATTAAGACTCTTTACCGAGAAGCAATGGAAGAGTTAGCTATTGATATAGAAATAGAGCTTTTAAATAAAAATATCAATTCTGTTACACTAATTGCAAAAGCAACATCGCCTGACTTTAATCCTAGACGTTTTGAAACATATTTTTACTTAGTTGATTGTCTGAAATTACTTACATTTCAATTAGATCATAATGAATTTCAATCTGGAGTTTGGCTTGATGCAGATGAAGTGATCAAAGACTATGAAAACGGAGATAGGTTAATTGTAAAACCTGTACTAGATATTTTTAAACTTCTTCAAACATCTAAAAAAGAAATAACCTTTTTTGATTTTGATAAAGTTAGAAAGGACACTAAAATACCATTCATTGAAAACATCCATGAATTAATTCAATTTATGCCTTTATCTAATACAATTATTCCGGCTGATCGTACGAACTGTTTTTATTTTGGTGAGAAGAATAATAAATGGCTAATTGATCCGTCTCCAAAAAATGAAATAGAGTATCAGCATTTATTAGATATTTTTAAAGGTCTTCCTCTAGATAAAATACTTATTTCTCATCACCACAAAGATCATCATCAGTTTGCAAATAAGCTTGCTAGAGATTTATCCATACCTATTTATTGTAGTCTCTATACATTTGAGAGGATCAAAAAGATCTATGGTTCCAGTTATTTTGATCATCTATCGGTTCATATCCTTGAGGATGGTGATGTGATTGGTAAATGGAAAGGTGAAGATGTGTTGGTACATGCAATACCAGGCCATGATGAAGGTCATCTTGGTTTTGCACCCAGGTCTTTAAAGTGGTTTATTGTAGGGGATTTATTTCAAGGAATAGGAACTGTGGTTGTCGGAGGAGAAGAAGGAGATATGGCAAAATATCTTTTGAGTCTAGAGAAGGTTATTCAACTTAATCCAAAGTGTGTCATCCCTTCTCATGGAATTCCTCTCGGGGGGACAAATATTTTACAAAAAACTCTTGATCACAGACTCATCCGCGAAAAGCAAATTAAAGAATTTTATTTAAGCGGATTAAGCGTTGATGAGATCCTCACTAAAATATACTCAGGAGTTCCAGTTGAAGTTCATCGATACGCAAAAATGAATATCGAATCTCATCTTTTCAAACTAAAATTTAATAAAGAAATTTAATAGTCAAGTTCTTCCAGAACACTTTTTTCAAGATCATTCATTTTGTATGACTTTCCTTTTGTTCTAAGAAGACGATCAATTATTTTCTCGATTTGGTTAGCATTAATCCTAATCTTAATGGGAGAGAAGTATAATTTGTGATCTTTCTCTACAAATAGCTTCGCTACTTTTGTTTTGTCTACGAGTTGAATTGCTTTAAATGTTAAACTACTCATACATACTCCTTAAAAGCTAAGCTTTTAAATTGTTAATTATTTCTTCAATACTTATTGAAAACATTTTGTGGGCATCTTTATGGGCCATTAATCTATTATATATATGATATCCGATCATACAGGAATAGATTTGATAAGCAGCAAGCTCAATATTACTATCTTTTTTTATTTCATTTTCAAGCATTGCAATCTCTAATGCTCGCTCAAAAGAGCCAATCATTTGATTTTGTAATTTTTGTATATGGTCTCTTACTTTACCTGGCCTATCATCGAATTCGACTATTGAAGATAAGAAGGGACAACCTCCAGGCATATAAGTTCCTGACCATGTTTTCCAATTTATCATCATCGCATTTAAGCGAGCAAGTCCGCGCTGCTCCTTAATCGCTGGCTTAATAATTTTTCTTACAAAATTATCAGCTGCGTAATCCATGACCATGATTTGTAATTTTTCTTTAGATTTAAAATGTCCAAAGAGACCACTTTTACTCATTCCTACACTTTTAGCGAGTTCTCCTATAGAGAGACTCTCAAGGCCAAACTTGCTAGTTAGGTGAAGTGCTGATTTAAGTATTTGCTCTTTAGTGCTTTGTGCTTTACTCATTAGATAATTATAGCACGATCGTTCGTTTTTATCAATATGGGTAAATTATTCTAAGGTATTGAAACTATGGAGAGTCATTCGAAAAATCGTTATTAGTAATATTAAAAGGAGTCCCATTTTTTGTTCCAACGACATCTTCAATATTACTACTATTATCTCGGGCCTGATCGCCAAATTGCCACCAATGAATAAGTGAGTAAGCAAAATCTTGTGATCTTAGGTCACTAGATTTTCCATTATAATAAAGATCCCTTAGTTCATCTAGATTGAGGGTTTTATTGAAAATTGCGAATTCATCTATTTTTCCAATAAAACCTTTTTGGATTCCAGTATAACTTCCAATGTGAAATTGATGACTACCAAACTTACTAACTGAGTCATTTGATTGATGAACCATTTTTCCATCAATATATAAACGAATCTTTCTATTATCGATGACAAGAGCTAATTGATGCCATTTTCCATCACTATAATCATTTTCAATTGTTATCGCTTGAAAGTAATTATTTGTGTCATCAAAAAAGACAAGTTCAAGATCATATTTTTTAAATCCAATGCTTAGAGCTGAGCTGGCTTGATTTTCTTTGTGAAGAGTAAGAAGGCGTTGTTCGGATTTAGTTGCATTATCTTTTTTAAACCAAGTACTTATTGTTAATGAATCAAGTGTATTTAAAAAATTACTCGGACCCATTTGTATAGACTGACTTCCATTAAAACTAAGGGATTTTTGATTATTAAAATTTGGCCATGGCTTAGTTCTAAACTCGATAAATTGTGTATTCACATCTATATAGCCATTTGTATCCATTGCTCTTACCATTAATTTGTATTGAGTATCAGGTTGAAGTCCTTTTAAATGAATTGAATTATTTGGGGCATTCACAGAAGTTAGGACTTTTCTATCGACGGGTGTTATGTTGATGATATGATAAGCATATAGGCCATCAATATGTTTCCAAGAAACATCTGCACCTGTCTTAGTAATATTTGTCACTGATTCAATACCGTTAAATCGAATTCTACTTGGTTCAGCCTCTGGATCACCAATCGGGCATATCGATGGAGTTGTTACGTAATTAGTTTCCGGTTCGATGATTTGATCTTTACAAGAAATAAAGAGCATTGCGACGACAAAATAACTTAAAATTTTCATATTATCATTCCTATTTAATTAAGTAGCTAAAATTCATTCCAATCATTTGTTCATTTTTAATATCTGATTGGGCATATTGAGTTGTTCCTGTTTGTAAACCTAGTAAATAGTGTTCAGTAAGGCTTAGTTTTAAATCAAAGTTTAAACTAGATGCGGTGAATTCATTATTTGCATTAATACTAGATTGCATAATTGATTTTTCATAATTTAAATCAGCAAAAACATAACTATTATTTAAAATGAAATTTTTATTCATTTTAAAACCAATCCAAGCAAGTCTGTCTCTACTTGTTTGATATTGATCATTCTCATTATAAAGAGAAGTAGACTCTTCTAATTTAAAAGAAGGGCCAAAGTTTACTGGAATGGTAGGTGTATTTAACAGAAGATTTGTCTGAGCAATATATGTTGGTTGAAAATTAACTGTTCTTATTTCATTGTTTTCAAAACGTCCTACACCATGTGATGTAATTCCAACGGATCCGTTTAGATTATATCTGAATTGTTGATAGAGATAATTATTCTTCCCATCTATGTTAAGCTTAAGAGCAAAATTTTCATTAATATTTACTTTTGTATCTTGAAGGCTTATTGCTTTTTGAGAATAGCCAAATTCAAAAAATAAATCTTGGTGCTTCGAAATTTTTCCTGAGAGTAATCCATATCTTTTTTTATAGTCATCTCTGATAATTTGAACATATTCATTTGGTGATATTTTATTAGTAATTTTTTCATTCTTGTCTGGAAGAATAATAGGAAAGTCCTTTCTTATCACTTTGTCTTGCTCAGAAGAGAGGTGATTCATTTTCAAAGTCCTATCAACCCATTGATCTTTACCGTAGAGAGGTGAGTAGCCTTTTTTATGCAATAACTCAGAAAGAGTTTCACCTTTTTCCAGAATATGTATTTCATAATTTTGAGCAAATACATTCACTGACAATATAAAAAGAAAAAATCCTATTTTCATAATAACTCCTATTTAAAACTATTATATAAATATAATTAAGCGTTTGTAGATAAAAAAATTATTTTTGGAATAATAGCTGACTGAACTTGTAACCTAAAAATGCAAGAAGAATTCCTAAGGTTGGTGATAAATATAAATAGATTATACTTTTGATAATTTGTTTTTCAAAGACAAGGATAAGACTCTGTAAACTGAAACTTGAGAATGTTGTTAAACCACCACATAAACCTATCAAAAGAGCAGGAGCGATAATAGGAGAAGCATTATTTTTAGAATAGAAAAATATAATTCCAGCAATGAAAGAGCCTACTAAATTAATTAAAAGGGTTGTGAGGGGAAACTTATCAGGGGCCATTTGAAAATTGAAGTCTATAAAGTATCTACTATAAACACCAATTAAACCAAATAGCCCAATGATAATTATATTCATTCTAGTTGATATTATTATTATGAATATAGAGTCTAAAAATTTTATCTTTTGTTCTACGAATAGAAAAATTACCGTTATCTTTTTGAGCGATTAAATACTGGTAAAAATCTGGAAGAGTATCACATACTTCTAAGACAGATTTTCCTTCGTGTTCGCCAAAATCAATTACGACAGATTCCTCTGCAATGATACCTGTTAGTGGACTTATTTCAATTTGTAAGGCCATTAATTCCCTCCTTAGAATAGACAGTAAATTTTCAAAGCAATCCTTTGCTTTTCATTAATTTTTAAATATTTTCAACACTTTGGAAAGAAATATTTATTTTGAATGAAAGTTTTTTATAAAGATTACTAGAGCTTTAAACTCTGAAGGGTATTCGTCGGAAATAACTTTTTTCAAAAGCTCTAATGCTTTAAACGGACTGACTTCTTCTCGATAAGGTCTTTTTTGAGTCATGGCAACTAAGATATCTAGGGCACTAACTAACATAGATTCAATGCCGGTAAGGTATTCTGCATTTTCGGGTATAGGTTTATTGCTGACTAGAGATTGGATTTTGTAGTTCAGATAATGATGATTTTTTATTAAGTTGAGTTGAGATTTATTTAGTTGTACACGGCCTTCAAGAATTTTCATCGAATTCTCAGAATGGTCTGCGAATAGTTTTTTATCAAACTCTGTTAAGTGGGAGAGTTCGAACTTCTCCCTTGGAATAAAACTCATTCCTATATCTTTAAAGTAACTTGTAAGAAAGAGGCTCTCAATTTCTCTTTCATTAAATAGTTTTGTTGTTTGTAAAAAACTTAGTAAGACAATTGAAGATAAGAGGGGTTGAGTTAGCGTGTAGTGATATCTTGATTTTGAAAGACTATCATAAAGTCCCTTATGAATGTCTTTATTATTTAAAAGAAGTGCGCTTAAATTTTTTGAGTTTTGAAACTGATTCGATAGTAACTCATCATTAAAGGGATCATCATATAAGTTTCCCATCTGCATAGATAAAAGATAAACATGTTTATTAGCATTTTTCTTAGGGTCACCAATGGATAAAGAGCGAGTTTGTTTTGTTAATTCCTCTCTTAGTGAGTGATGAAGAATTTTATAATCTTCTTCATGAATAAAGATATTCGTCCCATGCATTTGTGCAAATTGGCTTATGAACTCGTTGGTTATACCTTCATCAGCATCTAAAACTTTTTCGAAAATACCATTTATATAGGCAAAAGCGGGTAGATTTAAAATTTCTAAAAGTAGTAGTTGGCCTACAAAGGTCTTTTTTAGCCTTAAGTTAAGTCTATTCTGAATAATGGGATTATCGTATTCATATTCCATTCATTCATTATAGTCGATAAATTTATTTTTTGGATAAATTGTTTAAATGTTGATTTAAAAAGTCTGAGTATTTAACTCCATAGTTTTCCATCATCATCGGAAACATTGAAATTGATGTATGGCCTGGAAATGTATTTATCTCATTAATAATGACTTCATTTTTCTCGGTTAAAAAGAAATCAATTCGAGATAAATGTCTTAGTTTAAATAATTCGAATGCGATTCTCGCTTGTCTCTCTACTTCTCCGAAAATTTCAGTCGAGATCTCTGGAGCAATCACATGAGTTTTAGTTGCACTTTTATCAGAATATTTTTCTTCGTAAGAATAGAATTTTCCCGGACAAACGATCTCCCCTGGAAGTGTAATATGAACTTTTCCATCATATTCAAATGCAGAAACTTCAATCTCTCTTGCTATGATTTCTTTTTCAAGAATAACAAATGGAGAAAACTCAAATGCCTTTTTTATATAATTTTCTAAATCATTTTTATTATCAACTCTATAACAACCAACAGATGAACCTTGATTAGTCGCTTTGATAAAGACACAGCCGTGCTCATTAAAAAAAGATTGAGCTCGGTCTATTTTTTCATGCTCACTTACTTGCAAGAATGGAGTTGTTTTTACTCCTGCATTTTCAAGTGCAAGTTTCGTCATGAGTTTGTTAAAACATAAAGTACTTGTTTCTGGATTACATCCAAGGTAGGGAAGTCCAATCAGTTCAAAATATGATTGAATATCACCAGTTTCTCCAGGATAACCATGAAGACATGGAATTCCTATATCCATTAATACTTTGTTCGTTCCTGTAACGAGCTCTTTTTGAAAGTTAAGTTCACATTCTTGACCTTCATAGATCCAATTAAATGATTTATCAATTTCAACAGAATAAACCCTAAATTTAGTCTTATCAATTTGAGACTCAATATATTGCGCAGATCTGAGAGCAATTTCATGCTCACTACTTCCACCACCTTTAAGAAGTAAAACGTTTATCATAAAAGGTCTCTTAAATTCTCAGGCATTCTTTGTGCATTTAATGAGCTTGTATATGTAAGCAATTCGTCAACAGTCATTGTTTTTGTTTCCTGGCTACCATATGCTCTAATTGAAGCTGAGTTACTTTCAACTTCTTTATCGCCAACAACAACCATGTAGGGGATTTTAGACTTTTGAATTGTTCTTGTTTTCTTTCCTAGTGTTTCATTTGATAAATCTAGCTGACATCGAACACCACTATTACGTAGTTTTATTTGTAAGTCTTTGGAATAGCTTCCATGAATTTCTGGGTTAACAGGTACGATAACCATTTGCTCTGGGGCAAGCCAAAAAGGAAAGACTCCCGCAACATGCTCTAGATAAACTCCAATAAACCTTTCTAGAGATCCCAGAAGTGCTCTATGAATAACAACAGGTCTCTCATCATTTCCTTCCTTGTTTTTAAATTTTAGATCAAATCTTTCTGGAAGGGTAAAATCGAGCTGAACAGTTCCTAGTTGGAAGTATCTTCCAATGGCATCTGAAATTTGAATATCAATTTTTGGTCCATAGAAAGCACCATCCCCTGCATTGATATGATAATCATGTCCCGATTTATCGAGAGCAGATTTTAAAGCATTTTCTGCTAGATCCCAAATTTCATCTGAGCCAACTTTTTTCTCAGGTCTTGTGGATAAACCAATTTTTATATTCTTAAATCCAAAGTGGTCATAACAAATATTAAACATTTTTAAGAGTTTTGCGATCTCTTCTTGGATTTCAGCTTTATCAATAAAAATATGTGCATCATCTTGGCAAAAAGTTCTTACTCTTGTAAGTCCTGCTAAAGCTCCAGAACGCTCATTTCTATGAAGCCTTCCAAAGTCTGCAAATCTTAAAGGGAGATCTCTATAAGAGTATTGTTTATTTTTAAACATAAGCATATGACAAGGACAGTTCATGGGCTTAATGGCCATTTCTCTGTGCTCATCTTTAGTAAAAAACATATCATCAACATAATTATCATAATGTCCTGATGTTTTCCAAAGGCTCACGTCTAAAACTTGAGGTGTAATGACTTCTTTATAGTCAAAGACATCATAAATTCTTCTCATAAAACTAACGAGTTCATTATAAACAATTGCGCCTTTTGGTTCAAAAAATGGAGAACCGGGAGCAACAGGATCAAATTGAAAAAGGTCTAGCTCTTTTCCTAGTTTTCTATGATCACGCTTCTTTGCTTCTTCAAGAAAAGTTAGATGTGCTTTTAATTCTTCTTTCGAGTCAAAACATGCAGCATAGATTCTTTGAAGCATTGGACGCTTTTCATCTCCACGCCAATATGCTCCAGCCGTGTGAAGTAACTTAAAATTAAAATTTAATTTTTTTGTAGATTCAACATGTGGACCACGACAAAGATCAATAAAATGCTCACCTTGAGTATAATAAGAAATTGTATCTGAATCAGGTAAACTATTAATTAATTCAATCTTATAATCCTGACCTCGTTCTGCAAAAATTTTTAATGCTTCTTCTCGTGAAACTTCAAAACGAGTGATTGGATCATTCCTTTTAATAATATCTTTCATTTTATTTTCAATCTTTTTTAGATCTTCATCTAAAATTCTTGTTTTCATGTCGATATCGTAATAAAAGCCATGCTCAATTGTAGGTCCTATACCTAATTTTACGGTTTCCGTTGGATACATTTCTTGAATGGCCTGGGCCATAACATGTGCAGTAGAATGCCTTAAAGTATCCAAATCATAATTACTCATTTAAAAACCACCTTATCTCTTAGCTATAGAACTGATAATTTAGCAGTTCTAGATTGTTTTATCAATAAGTTAGAAATACTTAATTTCTGTTTTTTTGAAAAAAATACATGATTTTTTTCAAAGAATTTTATCCAGCTTGAATCATTCAATAGGAATTTTTACAATTTTTTCTAACAATTCCTATAATTTAGCCTAATTAGGCTGTAAGAATAAAGAAATAAAAAATCAAAAGATGCCTGAATTCAAATGATTAGACATTTTACTTACGAAAAAAATTGATGTAAGTTTTAGAAAATCGGGGAGCACTAAGTACCGGGGAAAAAAATGGATTCGATAACACCAAATCAAAATGAAGAACTCTTACACGACATTTATATGGCCAGGGCAGAGGTCTATCAAGACTCTGATCTCGAAGGCGATAGTGCAGAAGAAAATAAAATTATTGGTGAAGGTTATTATCGAATGGCAAAAGTCTATTACGATAAAGCTGACTTAGAATCTGCAGAAAAATATTTTTTAAAAGCTCTAGATAAAACAATTTATCCAAGAGACTCATTTGCAATGTTTAAATGCTACGGATTTTTAATCAGAATATACTCTGAAATGCTTCAAGAAGAAGAAGCTCAAAAATATATTTTAGAAGCAGAAAAGTTAGTTGAACTTTTTCAAAAAGATCTTGGTACTCTTAATAGTCATTATTTTTATAATGTTGGTATGGTAGCAACCTATAAAGGTCAGTTCGAAGCAGCATTAGAAAACTTTATTCTTTCTTATCAAAAAGCACAAAAAGAAAATGAACCTGAGCTTATAGCTAAAGGTTTATATGCAATGGCCAATGCTAGTTTTAACCTTGAGAAATATAAAGAAGCATTAAATTATTTAAATCAACTTGATGAACTTTTAAAAATTCTAAAGAAAGGATATTTAAAAGGAAGTATGTATATGCTTTATGGAAATATCTATAAAGAACTTGAAAAATATGAAAACTCAGAAGAATCCTACGATCACGCAATTGAGCATTTACAGTTAAAAAATTGTTGGAACCTACTAGGTTATATACTTTTAGGACGTGGTAAGGTTGCAAAAAGAAAGGGTGAATACAACCAAGCTCTGCTTTATTTTAAAGTGGCTTCTAATACAGCTAATATTTACTTTAAGCGATTGGCAAACCAGATTAAAGATCAAGTTGAAGATGTTAATGACTCTAGTGTTGATCTTTATCTTGATCGTCATAATAGAATGATTCACGAAAGGTCACTCGGGACGATTGACTTTAAACATAGGTTCGTTCTACTTGAAATTCTTTTCTTATTGGCAAAAAATCCAGGTAAATCTTTTAATAAGGATGACCTTGCGAAATCCATTTGGAAAGATGAATACAATCCTTTAATTCATGATAAATTAATTTATACTTCGATCTCAAGATTAAGAAAGTTGATTGAACCAAAAGGTTCTGAGAGAAAGTATATATTAAGAGGTAAGGATGGATACACGTTCAATCCTAGAGTTAATGCTCGATTTCATAAAGAAGAAACATCTTTTAATAGAAAGGTTATTGCGAACGTTGAAATTAATTCACCTGTTTAATTAAAATTTATGATGAATATCAAAAAAATATATCTAATCCTCCTTGTTGGAGGATTTTTTTTACAGAGCTCTTCTGAAGCAGAGACGATTCTAAAAGATAAATTTGTTTTTAAAATCAATTCAGAGGTTTTTTCAATACTTGATTTAAAAGAATATAACGATCAACTAGAAAACTTATTCTGCGTCTACACTGACTCGATTTTATATCAAATATTTAAAAATGATTTCAAAGCGAATAAGTCTGTCATCTTTGACATTCATAAAGAATTTTCAGTTACCCAGAAACAATACTTTTCCAAACTTAAAACTTTTGCCAAAGGCCTTGTGTATAAACGTAATTATGATGTTCTAGTAAATAGCTATCTAAAAAATTATTTTAAGTTATCTTTGAAGAAAAATAAATGCTCATCCTCAGTCTTGCTCGAGTCAAAAGAATTCAATTCAAAATTTTATGAACTCATTGAATATGAAATTTTTTTACGATCTAGGTTTCTACCAACAGACAAGCAAGGAAAAACGACTCCTGGAGATTATTCACGCGCAGTTGAGGGGGCTACAAATTTGTTAAAATCAATTGATTCTCAAATTGAAGCAGAAATTTTTTGGTAGATTATAAATTTAGTTATATAAAAGAACTATCTCATGACTCTGCTTACTTTGAGCAAATTACTGAACTTGATCTATTATATATGCCTAAGCCTTGGTCTCGTGCAACTTGGAAGAATTTCAAAAGTAAGAGTGAAGATTTCTTTTATTGTATTAAAAGTAGTGAGGATCGCATTATTGGATTTGCTTTGTGTCATTTTAATCAATTAATGGAGGAAACGCATTTGCTAAAAATTTGTGTTATTCCAAAATTAAGAGGCAGTGGAATTAGCTCTGAATTTTTTCAATTTATTGCGTCGCACCAAACTAACTGCGGTTCAATAAAGTGTTTTCTAGAAGTCGCAATTCAAAATAAGGAAGCAATCCAGTTCTACAATAAGCTAGGTTTTGCTAAACTAGTTGTGAAAAAATCGTTTTATTCTGATGGATCTGATGCATTAGCTTTATTGTTGGAATATAATAAAACTTGTCAGATTAAATAAAAATTGATATGAATTCAGTCTGTTATTGTTGTTTTACTTGATGGGTGGATTGTTTCCGCCCATTTTTTTTATAAACGAAATTTTATGATATTTGAAAAAAAGAGAACAGGCATAGAATTAAAATTCTATGAGTTGACTCAAAAAATTGTTGGTGAATTTGGATATATACTCTATGATTTTGAGTATAATAAACGTTTATCTAAGTTGTGTTTATTTATCATGGATCCTAAAACAAATTCTGCAGTTATTGAAGATTGTGTAAAGGTTGATAAAGCTTTTAATCCTTATTGTGAGGAAGAAAGCTGGATACCAGATGAATTTGTTTTGGAAGTGTCTTCACCTGGTGTATATAGATCATTAAAAAGCTATGATCATTTTGTTTCTGCTGTTGATGAATATATTGAGTGTACTCTGATCAGTCAGCTAACTGCAGAGCAGGCTTCTGAACTATCTCAAGCAGATAGAAATAAAACCAAGTTGAGAGCAAAGTTAGTTGAAGTAAATACAGAAGTTATAAAATTAGAAATATCAGGTCATGTTATAAGTGTTGCTTTTGATCAAATCAAAAAAGCAAATTTAGATCCTGATCTTAATGCTTAAGGAGTTTATAGGTGAATTTTTCAGAAATTGGTAAAGTCATTGAATTGCTTGGTAAAGACCGAGGAATTAAAAGAGAAATTGTTATTGGTGCCATTGAACAAGCATTTTTAGTTACTGCTAGAAAGAAATTCGGAATCCAGGGGGAGTATGAAGCTAGATACAATGAAGATGATGGTGAAATTGAAATATTTCAATACAAAAATGTCGTTGATGCAATTAAAGATCCGATTGTTGAAATTGACTTTGGTGCAGCTAAAGAACTAGATGAAGACTGTGAGCTAGGTGATCAATTAGGGATTAGAATTGAAGATCCGAAATTCAGCAGAGTCGACATACAAACTGCAAAGCAAATCATCTTTCAAAAAGTCCGTGATGCTGAAAGAGAAATTTTATTCTCAGACTTTAAACATAGAGAAGGTGATTTAGTTACTGGACTTGTGAGAAGGTACGAGCGTGGAAATGTTATTCTTGATCTTGGAAAAGCAGATGCAATCCTTACGAGAAGAGAAATTATATATGGTGAGACTTTTAAGCCTGGGGATAGAGTTCAGGCTTATTTATCAGAAGTTGTAATGACAAATAGAGGTCCAGAGATTAGATGTTCAAGAACATCTCCTATGTTCCTTGTTAAATTATTTGAAGTTGAAGTTCCTGAAATTCAAGATGGAACTATTGAAATTAAAGCAGCTGCAAGGGAGCCTGGTCATAGAGCAAAAATTGCAGTTTATACAAATGATAGAGATATTGATCCTGTTGGTGCCTGTGTTGGTATGAAAGGCTCAAGAGTTCAAAATATTGTCAATGAACTTCAAGGTGAAAAAATTGATATTGTTAAATGGCATGAAGAAGTAGAAATATTTGTAAAAAATGCACTTGCTCCTTCTGAAATTGCATCAATTAGTATGAACCATGATGAACATACTCTTGATGTCATCGTTGAAGAAGATCAACTTTCTCTTGCGATAGGTAGACGTGGTCAAAACGTTAGACTTGCAGCGATGCTAACTGGATGGAAGGTAAATATTATTTCTAAATCTAAGTTGCAGGAAAAAGTAAAACTTGCTGTTGAGAATTTAGCACAAATATCTAAACTTAACGATGCATCAGCACAAGTACTTGTTCAAGCAGGCGTTATGTCTATTGTTGATTTAAGTGCATCTGAGCCTTCCGATATTGTTAAAATTTTAATTTGTCAGCCTGAAGAAGCAGCATTAATTATAAAAGAGGCCGTAGAGGCAATTGAAAATCCAGATATAGCTAATGAGCCATCAGAAGAGTCAGAAATTATTTCTGCTTCTGCTGTACCATCAACTAAAATGGGTATGATAAAAGAAGATTCTGCTTATGGAAATAATGCAGATGGTGACGGAGACAAGTTCTCTGACGCAGAAAGAAGATTAAGAGAAGAATTAGCAGCATTTAAATTAAAGTAATAACTTGGAGTTAGTTAATGCCAAAAAAAGTATTTGAGCTTGCAAATGAATTGGGAATTGGAGCAGTTGATCTAGTTGATAAACTAAAGTCAATGGGACTAAATGTGAGAAATCATATGGTCACTCTACAAGATGATGAAGTTGCAAAAGCCATGGAGTCTTTAGGATCAACCGAACAGAAAGCACCTGCGAAGAAGTCGGTTGTTAAAAAGAAAAAAACTGGTGTCGCAAAAAAGAAAGTCGTTAAAAAGGTTGTTCGAAAAACAACTGATGACGATGGTGTTGCATCAGAAACCCAAACCGTGATTGAGGCAAAGCCTGCTGACCCAGCAAGTTCTGTTGAAGCGAGCTCCGAAGAAAAAGCAAAAGTAACAACTGTTGTTCGAAAGAAAAAAGTTGTTAAGCGTGTTGCTAAAAAAGAAAACGATGACGATACGGAAGTTTATAAAGAAAAAATGCACTCTTTTACTCCAATTTTTGTTCCGGAAGTAAAGGAAGAAGAATCAGAGTCTGGAGAAAGCAATAATAGTGAAGATTCAGACAAGAAAGAAGTTAGAACAACTGCTGATCGCAGCTCTACTGTTGTTGATGATGAGAAAGGTGGAGCTTCCAAGAAAAGAATGGGAGACCTTGCTGCAATTGTAAGTAAGAAAGGTGTTTCAACAAAAGCTAAAGACATGACTCAGATTCGAGCAGATGAAGAGATGAAATTAGCTTCAAGTATTCTTGGAAAAATTGTCTATACACCAGCAGGGAAGAAAAAAATATTTATGGGTGAAAAGAAAAAGACAAAGATTACAGAAGTTAAGGACTCTAAAAGAGTTATCTCTATATATGGTGTTGTTACTGCATCTGAATTAGCGCAAAAGCTAAGTCAGAAGTTTGATGCTTTTCAAAATAAATGTTTATCACTAAATCTTCTTGTAAAAAAAGAGGATTATATTGGTGTTTATTTAGCAAATCAAATAGCGGAACTTTACGACTATAGAGCAGAAAATAAAGCATTCGATGAAGACAAAGCTCTAGGAAAAGAAGAGGTCTCTGATAAGTCATCTCTTCCACTTAGAAACCCAATTATTACCGTTATGGGACATGTCGATCATGGTAAAACAACTTTATTAGATTATATCAGATCAACAAAAGTTACATCGGGTGAAGCCGGTGGTATTACACAACATATTGGAGCTTATTCAGTAGAAGTAAGTGGAACAACGTTAACTTTTCTTGATACTCCAGGCCATGCTGCATTTGGAGCAATGAGACAAAGAGGTGCTGATGTTACAGATATCGTTATCCTTGTCGTTGCTGCTGATGATGGTGTTATGCCTCAAACAAAAGAATCAATTAGATATGCACAGAACTCTGGTTGTCCAATCATTGTTGCTGTAAATAAAATGGATAAAGAATCAGCTAATCCAGAAAGAATTAAGCAAGAATTAACTGAATTCCAACTCGTTTCAGAAGAATGGGGTGGAGATACTGTATTCTCACCAATTTCTGCATTAAATGGAGATGGTATTGATGATCTTCTTGAGAGTATAAAGCTACAAGCTGAAATGATGGAGTTAAGAGAATCTCCAGAAGGTGCTGCTGAAGGTGTTATCATTGAATCAAAAGTTGAAGCGGGTCGTGGGCCAGTAACAACAGTTCTTGTGAAAAAAGGAACTCTAAACAAGGGAGATGCTGTTGTCGTAGGTGAATGTTACGGCCGAGCAAGAACACTTATGGATACCCTAGGGAAAAGCATTAATAGTGCTGGTCCATCAATTCCTGTTCAAATTCTTGGAATTAATGAACCACCAAGCCCAGGTGATATTTTAAATATTGTAAAAAATGAGCGTGAAGCGAAAAAAATTGTTGATAATAGAATTGCAGAAAGAAAGAAATTAGAAAATGTAGAAGCTCCAAAAGTAGCTTCTTTAGAAGATTTCTTTAATGACTCAACTGTAGAAACAGGCGGAAAGAAAATTCTTAAGCTTATTGTTCGTGCAGATGTTCAAGGCTCATATGAGGCCATTAAAAATGCTATTATTCATCTCGGTAATGATGAAGTCGGTGTTGAAATAATTGCTGGTGGAGTTGGTGCAATTACAGAAAATGATATTCAGATGGCAACAAGCTCTCAAGGATATGTCATTGGTTTCAATATGAGGCCTGTCACTTCTGCAAGAAAACTATCTGAACAAAATGGTGTTGATGTTAGAACGTACTCAATTATTTATGAACTAATTGATGATGTAACAAAAGCTCTTGAAGGAATGTTAGAACCAGAAAGTATTGAGAAATATATTGGTAGAGCAGAAGTTAGAGATACATTTAATATTCCAAAAATTGGTATGATTGCTGGTTGTGGAGTTATTGATGGAAAAATCGAGAGAGGCTGTAATATCCGCCTTCTTAGAGAAGGAAAAATTGTTTTTGATGGAAAACTATCAACTTTAAAGAGATTTAAAGATGAGGTTAAAGAAGTTGGAAATGGTTACGAATGTGGTATGGCACTTGAAGGATTTAATGATATTAAATCTAGTGATTTAATTGAAGCATATATTTTAGAGAAAAAAGTAAGAAAGCTAGAACAAACCTCTTATTAAGGTTAGGAAATTAAGTGGCAAGAAAACAAGGACATAATAAGGCCTCATTTGAAGAACGTATTAAGAACGAACTGAATGTGGCCTTACGTAGAGATTTATCAGATCCAAGATTAACGATGGTTAGTATTACTAGAGTTGTATTAACTCCAGACTACTCTCATGCGAATGTTTACTGGGATACTTACGATAATGAAAAGCGTGGCGATGTAAAAAAAGCAATTGAAGGAGTTTCTAGTAAGCTGAGATCAATTCTTGCAAAAGAGCTTAAGGTTAGACACACTCCAATTGTTCATCTGTATTACGATTCTCAATTTGAAGCCGAAAGAAATATTGAATCACTATTGAACAATCCTACGGATGCAGAGTAAGCCATTCATTATAAATATTTATAAGCCTAAAGATATAACCTCTTATGATGTTATTCGAAAATGGAAACCTATTCTCAGAAAATACGGAAAGGTTGGCCATTTTGGGACTCTTGATCCATTTGCAGAGGGCGTACTCATGTTAGGAGTCGCTGGTGCACAAAAACTTAATGACTATATTCATGATTGCTTTCCAAAGACTTACCTCGCTCATGGAATACTTGGCATTGAGACAGAAACTGGGGACCTCACTGTTGAGGCTTCTCAAAGAGATTTATCAGAATACCTAACTGAAAACATTGCAAAATTTGATAAGAAATTTATCGAAAAATCTTTAAAAGAAAAATTCATAGGAGTTTATTGGCAAGCACCTCATAAGTATTCAGCTGCAAAATTCGAAGGAAAGCCTTTACACGAATGGGCAAGAGCTGGTGTCGATATAAAAAAAGAAAAAACAAAAAGAGAAGTTCTCTCAATTGAAGTTGTAAAGTATGAATTTCCATCACTCTGGATTCGCTATACTGTAAGTTCAGGAACATATGTGAGAACATTATTTTCAGATTGTGCTAATGAACTTGGAACCATTGGAGTTCTTGAAAACTTGATTCGTGAAAAAGTTGGCGGATGCACTATTGAAAATGCTCTTGATTTGAATCCTGTAGAGAACTTCACTGCTCTCGAAATAGAAGATGTACTTAAATTTCCAACTATTATTTTTAATGAAAAAGAGTCTCAGCTTTATTCGAATGGGGTCAAGCTTAAAAAAGAGAGAGCCCTTAGTATTGAGGATATAAGTTTAAAAAACCTTTATTGGGTGAAAAATAACTTCAATGTCACGATTGGACTTGCAACAATTGTCGATGGAGAAATTAAGTCCAAAATTAATTTTACTAGTTTATCTTCTTAATTAATAAATCACTTTGTAGTAAACTTTTGAGTCCTTTTTCATTCTCTTGCCAGATGCTTTGAAGAGAATTTTTATCATTAAGAACCGGACATTCAAATGTTAAAACAGGAGCATTGAATTTCTCTGGGGCATATGTACCAAGAGACCCTGGAGTTGGATAACCTATATCTCCAGTTATTGGATATTCGTTATAACTAGATAAATACGTCGCAACATCTTCTGCATCATCATTAAAATTAAGTATCGGCTTCCAAGAGTGAAATGAGATAATAAAACCTGGAGGGAATTTATGAAATAGTTTATCTAAAAACTTATTTTCAGGCTCGCTTAAAGCACTAG